>Ga0310691_10006610_pt1 | contig 12323 bp, 20 predicted proteins | sample 176DNAGHGlowgp2_FD_203887 | JGI IMG/M metagenome (GOLD analysis project Ga0310691, IMG submission 203887) | Sheep rumen microbial communities from Palmerston North, Manawatu-Wanganui, New Zealand - 1766 DNA GHGlow gp2 (v2) (version 2) | ecosystem: Host-associated > Mammals > Digestive system >... | reverse complement strand
GTCGGTCACTACACCGACATCAACGGAAACTACATAGTCAAGGTCGGTACTACCAACGACCTTGACCGCCGTAAGGCGGAGCATACACGCAACTACCGCCGAGCCAAGCAATATACAATGCCCAAGACCGCTAAGTTTGAGTATGATTGGTACTTACCTTTAAGCAAGTATAATACAGTACGCTATGAAGATAAGACAAGAACTAAGTGGCAAGACGAAGGATTGGGGGTATTCATTAGGAATGATAGATTCCTTTGTATGAGTAAACCTAAAGAAGTAAGAGTAGTAATAAGAAAAGAATATGTTATCCCCCTTTCATAGGGGGGTAACCCCTCAGGGGGTAGACAATGGATAGTAAAGTAAGAAGTGTATTAGATAAGCTCCAAAAGGTCATAAGTAACTATGTAACCAAATTTGACTTAACTTGTCGTTTAGGTACAGATTTTGGCTACTATTGGGCAGATGATGTCATAGAATATGCGGTCGTGGTTAGCAAGAGATTTGACGCCTTGTATTCTGAGTATCTGTGGGAACATTACAACGATGTAAACGCCCCCTTATTTCTTTGGTCTTTGTTTCACGAAATAGGACATAGCCAAACAGATGATTTTTTCACCGATGAGGCGCACGCAGTATTTTCAGAATATAAAAACTCACTTAACCCCGAATTGGATAGCGATGTTATGGAATATTACCATTGCCCCGATGAAGCATTAGCCACTAATTGGGCTTACCTTTATATGAGAGATAACGCCCCCGAAGTCGAAGCACTTTGGAATGAAATACTCCCCCTTTTGCAAGAATTAACAACTTATATCGATGATTAAGGAGATACCCCAAATGAAGATGACAAAAATGATAAATAAGTTTTGCGCTCCCTTTGGGGTAACCGCTCGCAAAGGTAAAGAGTGGCTTGCTTATGCCGAAGATATGGAAATTCATTTTCCTAAGAAAAAGAAGAAGTACAACGCCCCTGGATTTATGGCTTGTATGCGCGCACTTTACCCCGATGTTAATACTTCTGAATTCATTTGGTCAATACTTCACGAAGTCGGTCATTGTATGACCTACGAACAATTCACACCCCAAAAATGGGAAATGATGTGCAAACAAGGAGAGGAGATAAGCGACATATTTGAATATTGCCAACTCCCTCACGAAAAATCCGCTAATGATTGGGCGGCTGACTATATCCGCAATCACCCCAAGAGGGTTAAGAAGTGGGAAAAGCGTTTTAAGAATAAAATAGAAAAAAGGGGTTGACAAATTAAAGTCAACCCCTTATTCTTTGGGCGGGGCGCCTGCGGCCGCACCCGCCCCGAGTTTATTATAAAATATCTTTACGAAAAAGTCAATAGTAAACTGCACAAAAATTTTGAAAAATTTTTTCTCCCGAAAGGGCTTGCGCGCGGAGCGGTTCTGTGGTATACTTAGAGGGGGAGCTTCCGGCCGTCCAGGGCGCAGCCAGGCCGGTTTCCCCACCGCACATCACCATCGATTTTTTCACATATGCGCCTCATATCGCTTGAAAGTGCGGGTTCTCCCGTTATTCGGTGGGGCAAGGCCCCACCATATCGCGGCTCCGCCGCACTACTTCCCCACCTCTTCTCCCCCATCCCCATATCGCTGGCTTCGCCCCATTCTTGGGCAGCTTTATGTAATCCACCTATTAGTTTTTTGTATATTAAAAAAACCCTATTTTTTTGGATGTTTAAACCGATCCACACCGTCTTCCCTTATAAGCTCCACTACACCCTCCTGCCTCCGCAATTTTACTTTTACCGATCTCTTTTACGTTCGTCTAAAAATATTGGGACTAGAGCTAACTACAGCTTAGCTAGAGCCAATAAAAAAACGGGGGCCAAGCCCCCTTCAAAATTTGACTTTTAATTTAATTTTTGTTATTATATATAATGGGAAGGAGTAGTTTCCTTCCGCTCCACAGAACCTTCCAATAGAGAAAAGAAAAAGGAAAGAATTTTAATAGCGCGAAGGGAAATCTGCCTCGAAATTTTATTATATCCGACCATTTTTACGTTCGACTAAAATTTATGGAACTGTAGTTAACTACAGCTAAGTCTAGCTCTATTATTTTTAATAGACCTCTTCCCGCAAAACCGCATAAAAAAAGAGCGGTCGTTAGACCGCTCATCGAGGTATCTCAACCTCATTATAATTCACATATATATTATTACCATAAGCCCGCACTTCATATTGATATAATGTTCTACCACCTAAAGTGCAGAAGCGCACCAGTAACTCTTTAGTCACACCTACTTTATCAGTATACCAAGTATAGTTAGCAACCATAAGCCATTTGGCACCATAAGAGCCATTGAGTTCCTCAATATCAGCCCTAAAGGTCTACCCTTCAGCCTAGGCCGCATATAGCTCATCTGCTGTTACAGTAGTCGTGCAATTATTTCCATCTTTGACTATTGGTATAGTATAGAAATTACTATCCTTCTCAATATTGCCCTTATCCCATTGGCCTTCCTGATTAACTACAAGCACAGAACCAGCGTCCTCCGGCCCCACAGGCGGCAGCGGCGCCAGCACTGGCTTACAATGGCGGCTCCACACCGGGGTAAATTCATTTTCATCATCTACTGTAGCCACTCCACTCATCCAAGAGGCAAGAGAATCTCCATCAACCGGACGATAAATATAATCTATACTCCACTCATAGTCAAAAGGATATATCAAATTCCTTTTATAATATTTTCTATATATATACTTATTGGCTCTGTTACCATTACCATCGTAGATTAAAGAAACCACTTCTTCATTACCCAAGAGACTAATGAAACCTTGGTAGCCGTTCTGCAGTACTACTACATCACTCTGTCTAAGCATCTGATCTTCCTCCTTTATATTATATATTAGGATAAACTCCTATATAATATAAAAATATTTATAATTTGATTTTACAAATTGGACCAAGAGTAAGATGAAATCGGCGGCAGGACGGTGTGGCGCCCTTTACAAGGGCACCACCCCCGCAAAAATAAAATGGGGGTAGAAATACCCCACCCCCTATTAAATTTTATTCCTCTTTTGGGGGAGTGCCCGGATGAACCTTATATTCTTTTACTCGCATAATCCACCGCCAATTATGTTCTGCACACATTTGATATTTAATTTGATTATATATTTTCATTCTACGCTTAGTTAGCTCGTCTAAAGACAATGCATTACCACCCTCTTCATAAGCTTCAAAAGCGCACATCTCGGCTTCATCGCCTAACCCAGCTTCTCTTTTTTCTTCGTTGTATCGATCTTTTAAATCTTGCAATACTCCTTCACCTAATTCGTACCAAGTATGACCTACGTGATAAGCCCATACTTTACCGACCACTTTGCCATCTTCTTTTTCATCTCCCACTTCCACTCCATAATACTGTTTTAATACTGTGGAAGCCTATTTAGCGGCGGTAGCAGGTTTTACACCCATTTCATCGGCTAGCATCTCACCTATATTAGAAGCTGTTTGGCGACTACCATCCGGCCGCAACAATATATCATACTTTAACTTGTTTCTAGTAATTTCTATATTCTTTTGGCCCTTGGTCATAGGAATATAATCTCCATATTGCTGAGTTAGGGTATAATAAAAAGAACGACCTTTCTTAGTTTCGGTAAATTCATAATAAAAAGATAAGTAATCTAACTATTTCTTTCTATTCTTTCGAATCGTACCATAAGTTATACCCATTAATTTAGCCAACTGTTCTAAAGACTAAGGTTTATTTAGTTCAAACATTTTCTTCTCCTTTCTTCATGAGGTAGGGGGAGGATTTGTTCCTAAAAATGCAAAGGCTACTATATAATATATTGCAAAAATATGGAACAAATAGTGCATCTCCAGAGCGAATCCATTTATTTGTTCCCTCTTCATATATTATAAAAAATATTTATTCCATTTTATATAATTTGGACCAAGAGTAAGAGAAATTAGGGCGGGCGGAGGTGCTGTGGAGGGGAAATATATACATATCCCCCATTATATTATAATATAATTTTTTAAAAAATGCAAAAATTTTAAATTTTTTTAATTTTTTTCGCATTTTCTGAGGTTAAAAAAGGGTATAAAATCGTAGGTTTTATACCCCAGGAATTGTAAGACGGCGTTGGTTGTGGGAGGGTATGCATATAGATGATTGTGTGGAACGGACCCCACTTCCCCATGTCCTGGTCATTTCCCTTCCCCCTCTTTCATTTTCTTCCATTTTTCTTTCTCTTCCTCAGTAACCTTTACTTTTCCTTCAACATATCCTCTCCACCATTTACTTCTCCGTACTGTAGACTCTCCCACTCCCACTTTCTCTGATATCACCTTAACTGTTACCTTCTCTTCATTCAATAACATTACCTTTATAGCAGTTCTTATTTTTTCTTCTGTTTTATCCGCTACCTTCTATTTTTCTTTCTTTACTTCTTCTTCTTCTTCCAAAAGCCACTCATTATAAGCCACTAAAAACTTCTTGTATAGGCGCGCATCCCCGCACGCCCCCTTTAACCACTTCATAAAATCATCATTAACTACATTCATATAAACTCCTTCCACATTTTGTCCACCCGTGGTATCACTTAAACCCTCGGCCTACGTAATTTGTTCACCGAAGGTGGACAAATTACTCCATGTTCTTTTTTGTCCGAAGGACAAAATTGGACATGGACATATTTATGTATTTAGCGTGTCCATTTTTGTCCAGCCATAGCTTCCCCTGGACACGTTTTCTTAATTTTGTCCACTTTAATGTCCATTTTTGTCCTTTTTTGTGTCCAATTTTGTCCACTTTGGGGTAGACAAAAATGGACAAAAACTAGACAAAATTAATGTCCATTTTTGTCCACTTTGCCTATTTTTTGTCCACCCAATTTTGTCCAGCCATAGCATCCTGCGAACAAATTTAGTCCCTTTCCTTCCATGCATCACTTCTTCTTATTGTCTTATCACTGCACCCAAAAAACTCACCAGCGTCTTTAGCAGTTGCCTTAGGGTTATCCTTAAAAAACTGCCGTAAATCATCCTCATTATAAGCTTTGCGCCTGCCAGGTGTTACTACCTTTTCTATAAAGTTCATCTTACCTTCAACCCCTTTGCGCATCTTGGGCATTAGGTCTTTAATTGCCATACGAACTCCTAAAGTTGTACCTTGATTTTTCATTTCAAAATTCTGATTTTTGGCCGCTCTGTACAAAAGCAATAATACCTCCCCTTGTTCTTCCTCGGTCAGTTCACCAAATATATCCTCCCAATCAAAAAAGAACGTAACCCCTTTTAATTCATTATTCTCTGCCATCGCGGTCGCCCCCCTTCTTCTTCCGGGAAGCCGCAGCTAGCAACTTAGAAAAAACCTGTTCAAATTCTTCTGTATCTTCCTAAAGCCAACAGTTATACTTAGGATCCAGGGGATTAACCATTATCTTAATAGGTTCAAATCCCTACTCCAACAACTGCATCATAATTTTACGACTATAACATACTCGATTTTTGTTCATTTGCTCTTACCCCCTTTTAATCCATAGGAGTAAATTCGTCTTCTTCGAGTGAATCTAAATATGCCATAATAGCTACTTTCATTACCTAAGCCCTAGAAACTTTATTCTCCTTGGCCAAACGATCAATGTCGCGAACAATATTTTCCGGTAAAGTAGTACTCACATTCACTGTCTTCTCTTTTTCTAATTTCATTTTAATTAGAACCTCCTTTACTTTTTAATCTTCTATATATTATAAAAAATCAATTAAATTGATTACTAACTTTTGACCTAAAACCCCACTATCCCTTCCGACATTTCCCCGTTTCTAATTGATTTTAAATAAAAAAAATAGTAAAATATTTATAGAAAAAGTAGAAAGTGGTCGTATCCCCCGTCCAGAATGAAAAATCTGGCGCGATCGCGACCTCGATTTCCATTTAAAAAACGCACAAAAAAGGAGACACCAAGTGTACGAATTATATCTCTCAATGCTAGAGTTTTTGCGCGCCCACCGCAACCCTAGAACTATAAACCTAATTAGTAATTTTATTTCCGCTTTTTATTGGAATGGGTCATACTCTGCGCCAACTATAAAGCTCCGGCAAGACTTTGATACTAGAGATTATTACCTCGAATATTACGGAAGGGGCAAGATAGAACCTCCAACAGAAAGGATTAAAATATAATGGATAGAGAAGATAAGATACTAGATATCGTGCGGCAGACCGCTCATTACCTCGACAAAACCGGTGTCTCTGCGCAGAAAATAACCGTAATCGCGCCTTTTCTTCGAGAACTTAACCATAAATCTCATTATTATATTACTGTTTATCAAACTCTTACATCTTTCCGTATAGAGGTACAAGAGTATAAATGGGGTAATTACCAGAATCACTATACCACCATAGATTGCTGGACGTGGCCAGTTGCTTGTTAATAAAATTTATGATATAATATTTATATAAAAAAGAAAGGAAAAAAAGAAATGGAACGCATCAAGCCATATAAAGAGATATTTGGTTTTGGTGATAAGGGTTATATTACTCTTCTTCGAGGAGACCAGGACTTATATGAAGATTACTTAAAAGCAAGTTCTGCTCGTTACCACAATGAATTAAAATGGTATTTTCCGGAAGAAGTCCCAAGTGATTTGCCAATAGGATTAGAGCCAGTACAGCTCCCTATTGATAAATTTGTTAATCCAACTACCGACCAGCTCCTGCCGCAGAAAGACAGACTATATAATATAGAATCTACTTTATATGGAGAGTCTTCTTCTGATTACTTTGGAGAAGTTAATTACAGATATGACTTTGTATTAAAATGTATCTATGTAAAAACTTCCCAGAGCTACTACGGCGCGCAGAATTATCACGTACTTCAAGATAAAGATGGTAATGTATTTACTTGGAGCACTACTTCTCACCTTTTGGAAAAAGACAAATTTTATTCTTGCAGAGGAACAGTAAAAGCGCATACTATTTATCACAACCAAAAGCAAACAGAATTAACGAGAGTAATGAGTTTTAAAGAAAGGAGCGATTTTAATGACACTTAAATGCTTTTATTGCGGGCGGCCGGTCAATGTCGAGGAAAAGGACGGTCTTTATTTTGCTAAGTGTCGTTATCCTCGCTGTAAGTTACAACCGGAAACTGATTGGGAACCTTCTGCTTCCCAAGTAATGCTGGATTGGGAAGAAATTAAAAGGAGTTTAAAGAAGTAAATTGAATATCGTAATTTTTGTTTTAATTGAGTTAGCTATTTTTCTTGTCGGAGTTATTGTTGGTCACAAGATAAGCAAGCAAGAAACTTATGTAATTCCTTGCCCCGATGATTTAGATGAGGAAAAGCTTAAAGAAATCTTTGAGAATATTATTAAAGATATTGATAAAGACAATTAAGGTTAGTTTATTTACTAACCTTTTTTGTTTTTTATTATTTTTTTTGTTATAATATATATAGAAAAAATAATAAGGAGCAAAAGATAATGAGACAAACAATCTGTGATCTATGCGGTCATTTGATAGAAGATAAAGAAAAAACTGCAAATATGATATTAACTGCGGAAACAGGAACTATGTTTTTTGATTTACTTAATCCTACTATTAGTCGCGATTCATATGATATTTGTCCTAAGTGTTATAAGGAAATAATAACTAAAATAAATAATGTAAGAAAATTTGGTTCTAAGGAGTAATAAGTTAAATGGATTTAATATCTTTAATTACAGATGAAGAAAAGAAATACATTGATTATTATAGAGATAGTTATGGAGTAGGTAATCAAGAACCTACTACAAGTATGTGTTCTTGTGAAAAGTATCTTTACGAATGGAATCAGCATAAAGAAGATTTGTTTCATCTTTTGGGAGATAAGTTAATTATTTCTTTCCCCATAGAATTTAATCAGACTTCAGATGAGATTAGAACACTTTTAGATGACTACTCAGATGAGTGGTATAGTTTGCCTTTTGCTCGGAAGTTTAGAAGATGGGCAGATACTTTAAGTATAGGAGATTTTACTGATTGCGCTCTTAATGACTTATGGGATAGAGCAATTAGAGTAAGAATTGCAGACTTAGTTTCATCTTCTCAGTTATCTACTGGAATTACTGGTGATTATGATATTAAATTTTCTAATGGTCTCAACATTGCGGCGGGGACCAGGATTCTTCGCGCACTCAGAAGAATAAATGATAAATTTGACATAGCACCTAAGGAAGAATATGATGAATTTAGCCAGACTATTTCTGTTTATTTTAATCAGAAGAAGCTTAAGGGTACTTTTAATTTGTCTATCCACCCTCTTGACTATATGACCATGAGTGATAATAATAGTGATTGGTCATCTTGTATGTCTTGGATGGAAGATGGTTGTTATAGGAGAGGAACTGTTGAAATGATGAACTCTCCTTATGCAATTGTTGGTTATTTAACCGCTAGTAAGCCCTTTTATTTAGGAGGACACCGCCAGTGGAATAATAAGAAGTGGAGAGTATTGTATCTTGTTACTCCCGAACTTATTACTTCTATTAAGAGTTATCCTTATTTTAATGAGGAATTGACTAAAGCCGGATTAAATAAGTTAAAGTCTTTAAGTAAGAATGACTATAATGATGAAATACTTAAGACAGAAGAAAACTATTTTTCAGTAGATGAAGAAAATAGTCATGTAATTGAATTTGAAACTAACACTATGTATAATGATTTTGGTGCTAGTACAATTCATTTCTTCTATCCTAATAAGACTTTAATCAATGCGAAAAAGAACCGTTATAATTACATCAATTATTCCGGCCCTTCCACTTGTATCTGGTGCGGCAATACTACTTCTCAATACGATTATGGGGGAAGTGATGACGAAGAAACCACTAGTCTTCTTATTTGCAGTAATTGTGACAAGGGTATATATTGTACTTGCTGCGGCGACCGCATTAATTCTTATGATGTTTGTGATACTGTGGACGGAGTAGTATGCCAGTATTGTTTTGAGACTGAATATGAATGGAATGAGATTGAGCAAGATTATATAAAGTCTTGTGATGCTTATGAAGTTTATTTAGCCACCAAGAGAGAAGATGGAACTACTTTAATGTCCCCCTTCTGTTTTAAGGCTGCGGATGTTAGTCGTTATGGACGTGCTTTTGACTTATTTACATCTGGAATTCATAAGGATAATTTAACTTATTTGTATTATGCTTATGTAGAAGAATTAGATGAAGGTTATTCAATAGAAGAACTTTGCGGGACTGGCTATGACTCCTGGGAAGATTATAAAGACTACTTCTTTATAAAGGTTTAATACCGACCATCGGTTGATTTTTAAAAAATTTTTTTGTATAATATAAGTGTAAGAAAGTTAAGAAAAACATAAAAACTTTTCTTACAAGGCATACATTAAAAGAAAGTTTAAAGACAAGCAGTGACTTGAAAATTTAAAAAATTTAATGTATAATATAATTGTAAAAGATAAGGAAAGAAAATCCAAATCTAAAATAAAATTTTTAAGGAGAAAAACGAAAATGGAAAAGAGAATCACAGCAAGAGAGAACTTTGAAGCAATTAAGACATTTGTAGTTGAGAACGGTGGTAATGAGGACTGGGTAACTTTCCTTGATGCACAGGTTGCAAAGCTTGATGCCAAGGCTGCTAAGGCTAAGGAGAAGAGAGCAGAGAAGGCTGCAGAGCCTGACCCTTATCTCGATGCTATCGCTGCGGTCATTGGTGATGAGCCTATCACAGCCGATGAGATTGTAGCTAAGGTTGACCTTGAGGACCTCACCAGGAACAAGGTAACAGCAAGAATTGCTAAGCTTGAGGGTGTTGAGAAGGTCGAGATTAAGGTCGACAACGGCGAGGGCAAGACTGTTAGAAGGGTTGCCTACAAGAGGGCTTAATTCTGCTTCACAGAATTAAAAAAGAGAGGAGTGGAGAAATCCACTCCTTTTTTGCGTTTCAAAAAATTTTTTGATATAATATAGATAGAAGAAATATGATAGATTGGAGGAATTAAATGAAAGTATGTCTTAATGCTTGGCAAGACCAAGAGTAGATAGAAAAGGCAGATGAATTAAAAGTAATTTGGGATAAAAGAGAAATTATTCCTGACATATTTGAACAATATCCTGAGAAGACTGTTGTATTAGAGTGCTTTGAAAATAAATTGTCTGAAAAAGATGAGGAAGATTTAAAGCTTTATAATGGTCTTAGTAGAGGTAAATTAAAGGTTTGCTGCGCGCAGTGGTCATTGTTCACCACTAGGGGCATACCATTTTTTATTGGTTATCCTATAAGTGATTTTTATACTCTTGAAGGTATAATAGCTGCGGGAGTATGCGCGGTGCGGCCGGCTGGTCAACTCATACATGATTTAGCGTCGGTCCGCAAGGTTATCGGTGAACGTAATATAGAAATTAGAGTAGCGCCCAATGTCGCGTACACAGACGGCCTGCCGCATGAAAATGGTTTGTTTGGTGGTTGGCTTAGACCGGAAGAGCTTCCTCTTTATAAAGATTTAATTGATATAATTGAATTTGAGGATATACCCAACAAACAAAGAGAGCAAGCACTTTTTAGTATTTATATGGAACAAAAAGAGTGGCCAGGTGAAATGAATATGCTCATTACTAACTTCAACTATCCAGGAGTTAGTAGAATGATTGATCCTCGTTTAGGAGAACTTCGAAAAACTTGCGGCGGGGCCTGCCTTCGTGGATCCCACTGCAGACTTTGTAAAACAATGTTAGATTTAGCAAACCCAGAATTGTATAAGGATTTAGTAAAGAAAAATGAATCAGCTGAGTAAGAAAGATTATTTTTTGTATCAGAAACTTTTAAAGATGTCACAAGCAGGACTTCATAACGCAATGACATATGTACTTAAAGACTATTATGGAGAAAAGAATATAGTAGTTCATAATAAGTTTATTCTTGCTTATGGAGATATTCCTATTGCGCTCTGCGCGCACATGGATACAGTCTTTCCTTCACCCCCCAAAGAAATCTTTTATGATAGAGAGCAAAATGTTATTTGGTCTCCGCAGGGTGCTGGACACGATGACCGGGCAGGTATTTTTATGATTATAAAAATACTTGAATCTGGCCTGCGGCCGCACATTATCCTTACCACAGATGAGGAAATAGGGTGTGTAGGCGCTGAAGAGTTAGTAAAGTTTAAGAACCCTTTTGAAAAAAACTTGAAATACATAATTCAGCTTGACCGCCGAGGTTATGATGATTGTGTTTTCTATTGGGGAGATAATCAAAAGTTTATTAAATATGTAGAGGACTTTGGATTTATTGAGCGCAAGGGTTCTTTTACAGATATAGTAGTAATTTGTCCTGAGTGGAAAATATGCGGTGTTAATCTTTCTGTTGGATATAGAGATGAACATACAACTAGTGAAGTATTATTTGTTTCTGCCTGGTTTAATACTTTAAACAAGGTGAAGAAAATGTTAAATAATCCTCCTAAGAAAGCATTTGTCTATACAGAGCAAAAGCAATCTCCTTCTCTTGCTCTTCCTTATGGATATAGCTTTTATTCTGGAAAGACTTGTGTTTGCGGTAAATGTAAGCAGGAAGTGCTAGAAGAAGATGTTTATCCAGTAAGAAGGCTTGATGGAACAAAGAAAGAGTTCTGTATAGATTGTTTAAGTACGGGAGTTAATTGGTGTGTAAAATGTAATGAGCCTTTTGAGTCTTTAGACCCAAAAGCAATAATATGTGAACAATGCGCGAAAGGAGATAAGAAGTAATGGCTGCGAGAGGAACAATAGCCAAAGAAAACATAGAAAAGAAAATAGCAGAAGCTTTTGGGGCAGATTATCTGGGAAATTTTGATAAAAAGATAATTTTATGGGCAGATGATGGTGGAGAGAGAGTTCAAATAGCTCTTTCTATGACTTGTCCTAAAAACATTTATGGAAATGTAGATTTAGCCTCTGGCGCAGACCATGACTTTACAGTAGATACTACTGTAACTGCTCCAATAACAGCTAAGCCTGCAGAAGTAACCCAAGAGGAACAGCAAAATATAGCAGATTTAATCGCGGCTTTAGGACTCTAATAAGTCGCGTTTTATAAAAAATAATAGTATAATATATATAGAAAAAGTGATAAAGGAAATATATATTATATGTATAATCTTGAAAGAATTACAAAAGAGTTTAATGAGGCTTGCGCGAAGGCAGGTGTCGAGAATACATGCCCCATCAGTATTAACGCTAGACTTACTCGTACACTTGGTAGAGTAACACATGTTAATAAATTTGATGGGACTATTGAACCTACTAAGGTTGAATTTTCTAAGCAGTTCATTGAAAATAGTACAGATA
>Ga0310691_10006609_pt1 | contig 12324 bp, 20 predicted proteins | sample 176DNAGHGlowgp2_FD_203887 | JGI IMG/M metagenome (GOLD analysis project Ga0310691, IMG submission 203887) | Sheep rumen microbial communities from Palmerston North, Manawatu-Wanganui, New Zealand - 1766 DNA GHGlow gp2 (v2) (version 2) | ecosystem: Host-associated > Mammals > Digestive system >... | reverse complement strand
GGAATTCCTTTTAGGAAATAAGGGAGGAAACAATGGCAAAAAAATCAATGATTGTTAAATCACAAAGAAAACCAAAGTTTAAGGTTAGAGAATATACTCGTTGCAGTATTTGTGGAAGACCTCATGCTGTTATGAGTAAATTTGGTATTTGCCGTATTTGTTTTAGAGAATTAGCATATAAAGGACAAATACCAGGTGTTAAAAAATCAAGTTGGTAATACCAAAAATTAAGAAGGAGGGATTTTTAAATGACAGATCCAATCGCAGATATGCTTACAAGAATTCGTAATGCAAACCAAATGCGTAGTAAAGAAGTATCTATGCCTACATCTAAAATGAAAGTAGAAATAGCCAAAATTCTTGCTAACGAAGGTTTTGTTGAAAAATATACTGTAGCTGATAATACATTGACATTAACTTTAAAATATGGACAAAATAAAGAAAGAGTAATTACTGGATTAAAAAGAATTTCTAAGCCAGGACTTAGAGTATATGCTGGTAGTGATGAATTACCACGTGTATTAAACGGTTTAGGAATTGCTATAATCTCTACACCTAAAGGCGTTATGACCGACAAATTAGCTCGTAAAAATAACGTTGGTGGAGAAGTAATTGCCTATATTTGGTAGGGAGTAATTATGAGTAGAATTGGAAAAAGAGTATTAACTATACCTACTGGTGTCAATGTTGATGTTACAGATAATACAGTTAATGTAAAAGGACCAAAAGGTGAACTTAGTCTAGATGTTATTAAAACATTAAAAGTAAATGTTGATGGTGCTAATTTAACTGTAGAAAAATTGAAAGAAGATAAATTTACAAATCAAATGCATGGAACAACCAATGCTAACATTAATAATATGTTAATTGGTGTTCATGAAGGATTTAAAAAAGGATTAGAAATAATCGGTGTTGGATATCGTTTTGCTGTTAGTGGCAATACCTTAACAATTCAAGCTGGATATTCTCATCCAGTTAAATTAGAAATACCAAAAGGCATTTCCGTAAATGCTATAAGTGCTACTGAAATTGAAGTAACTGGAGCAGATAAAATCGTCGTAGGTGAATTTGCAGCTAACATTCGTAAAGTACGTGAACCAGAACCATATAAAGGAAAAGGTATCCGTTATAAAGGTGAACATGTCCGTCACAAAGAAGGAAAGAAAGCATCTAAATAATAGAGGAGTGAAAATCTATGATAAAGAAAGTTTCAAGAAATGAAATGCGTGTTGAAAGACATAAAAGAATCAGAAAAGAAATATCAGGAACTAATGATAGACCAAGATTGAATGTCTTCAGATCAAACGCAAATATTACAGCTCAAATCATCGATGATGAAAAAGGGGTAACTCTAGTAAGTGCATCTACCTTAGAAAAAGATTTAAAAATCGCTAATGGTGGAAATGTTGAAGCAGCTAAAGTTATTGGAACAGAAATAGCAAAAAGAGCTAAAAAATTAAAAATTACAAAAGTAGTATTTGATAGAGGTGGATACCTATATCATGGACGTGTTAAAGCTTTAGCAGAAGCAGCACGTGAAAATGGATTAGAATTCTAATAAGGAGGAAAACTTATGACTGAAGAAGTTAAAAAGCCACAAGATAACACTGAAACAGCAGAGAAAAATGAAAGACCAAGAAGAAATTTTGACAACAAGAAAAATAATCGTCGTCCAAGAAAAAATTTTGATAAACCAAAAAGTGATTTGGAAGACAAAGTAATTGCTATCAACCGTGTAACAAAAGTAGTTAAAGGTGGTCGTCAATTTCGTTTTGCTGCTACTGTAGTAGTAGGTAATAGAAAAGGCAAAGTTGGTATTGGCCTTGGTAAAGCAAAAGAAATGCCAGATGCAGTAAAGAAAGCCACTCAAGCTGCAACTAAAAATCTAATAAATGTTGAATTAATTGATAATCGTACAATTTCTCATGAAATAATAGTTAAAGAAGGTGCTGTAAGAGTAATGCTAAAACCAGCTACTGAAGGTACTGGAGTTAAAGCAGGAGGCCCTGTTAGAGATGTTCTAGAACTAGCTGGTGTTAAAGACGTATTATCTAAAAGCCTAGGTTCTAGTACTAAAGTTAATATGGCTAGAGCTACCTTAAATGCTCTTAAATTGCAAAAGTCACCATCACATGTTGCTGCTTTAAGAGGAAAAACTATTGAGGAGATTTTAAACTAATGAAATTAAATGAATTAAATAATTTAGAAGCTAAAAATCGTAAAAGAATTGGTCGTGGACCAGGTTCTGGACATGGCAAAACAGCTGGTAAAGGCCACAAAGGTCAAAATGCTCGTAGTGGTGGTGGAGTAAGACCTGGCTTTGAAGGTGGACAATTACCACTATATAGAAGATTATCAAAAAGAGGATTCAACAATTACAATTTTAGAACAACTTATGCAACTGTAAATATTTCTGATTTAGAAAAATTTGCAGAAGGAACAGTTGTTGATAAAGAATTACTTATTAAAGAAGGACTTATCAAAAAAGAATTAGACGGAATTAAAGTCTTAGGTAATGGTAATTTAACTAAGAAATTAACTGTCAAAGCTAATAAATTTTCAGAAACTGCAAAACAAAAAATAGAAAACGTTGGTGGCACAGTAGAGGTGATTTAAGATGTTTAAAACAATTAAATTACTATTTAACAAAAAGAATAAAGATATTAGAAAAAGAGTATTGTTTACATTAGGATGTTTATTTGTATTTATTATTGGTAAAACTATCCCTGTCCCTGGAACTCAAGGAGCAGTCTCTAGTTTATCATTATGGGAATTATATGATGCTATCTCTGGTGGTGCTCTTGCTAACTTTTCAATTTTTTCACTAGGAGTTATGCCATATATTTCAGCATCAATTATTACTGGAATACTTCAAATGGACATTATTCCATATTTTAGTGAATTGAAAGAGCAAGGCGCTGTTGGAAGACAAAAAATTAATCAAATCAATCGTTATTTAGGTATTGCTATTGCCTTTTTACAAGGTTTTGCTATGGCATTTGCCTTTGTAGAAAATGGTTCTACTTTAGCGTATTTAAAAATTGCTATAATCTTAACTGGTGGTACTGCTTTCTTACTATGGATGGGCGATCAGATGACCCAAAAAGGCGTTGGAAATGGTATATCATTAATCATTATGGCTGGTATCATATCAAGCATTCCTAATATGTTCATAGAAACATTTCAATCATTAGTCTTAGGTAGTGAAGGGGCACTATTCTTAGGAATAGTTAAGTTTGCTATTTTCGTACTAGTATACATTGCTATCATCGTAGGAATTGTCTTTATCGAAAAATCTGAAAGAAGAATTCCTATTCAATACTCTAATCAAACATTATCAGCATATGGTGCAAGACAGAATTATATTCCATTTAAATTGAATAGTGCTTCTGTTATGCCCGTAATTTTCGCATCCGTAATCTTTACTATTCCAGCATTTATTGCTAGTCTTATGGATAGTGAAACCCCATTTGCTGTCTTTGTTGCAAAATATGTAAATTACAATACACCAATAGGCTTTGCCGCTTATATGATAATCATTATTGCTTTTTGTTTCTTTTATACATTCTTACAAATTAATCCTGAAGAATTATCTAAAAATTTAAATAAACAAGGTGGATATATCCCAGGTGTAAGACCAGGAAAAGAAACTAAACAATATATAAGCACTGTAATTGGTAGAATAACCTTAATTGGTGCCTTATCAATTGCTTTAATCGCTGGTATTCCAATAATTTTTAGTAGTTTTATTAATACCGGGCTTCCAACAAGTGTTTCAATTGGTGGAACAGGTATTCTAATTGTTATTGGCGTTGCATTAGAAACTTATAGTGGCTTAGAAAGTAGTTTACTAAATAGAAATTATAAAGGAGTAAGATAATGAAGAATATTATATTTATCGCCCCACCAGCTGCTGGTAAGGGAACACAATCTAAATTAGTCAGTGAAGAATATAATATTCCTCATATCAGTACTGGTGATCTTTTAAGAGAAGAAGCAAGTAAAGATACTGAGTTAGGTAAAACCATAAAAAATGATATGGAACAAGGTAATCTTGTTTCAGATGAAATAATAACAACATTACTTAAAAATCGCATAACTTTATCCGATTGTAAAAATGGTTATATTTTAGATGGTTATCCAAGAAATATTAGTCAAGCTAAAACTTATAATGAATTGCTTGAAGAATTAAATCTAGATAAGCCAGTAGTAATATTCTTTAATATTGATAAAGAAAGAGCGCTTAAAAGGACACTAAGTAGAATAATTTGTCCAAATTGTGGTTCATCCTACAATCTACTTGTAGATGAACTAAAACCAAAAAAAGAGAATATTTGTGATCGTTGTCTTCATGAATTAAAGACGAGAAATGATGATACCGAAGAAGTATTTATTCATCGCTTTGATACATATATAAATAGTACCAAAGAATTAATTGATTATTATGAAAATTTAAATATACTTTATAAGATAGATGTCTTAGATAAACCAGCTAAAGACATTTTCGAAGAAGTAAAGAAGGTCTTAAATGATTAGTATTAAATCAGATTATGAAATATCTTTAATGAAAAAAGCAGGCAACATTGTATATAAAACGCATAAATATTTAGAACCATTTCTAAAAGATGGTATTACTACCAAAGAAATTGATAAGTTAGCTCATGATTTTATTATTAAAGAAGGAGCTACGCCATCATTTCTAAATTATAATGGTTTTCCTGGAACAATTTGCACATCTATTAATGATGAAGTTGTCCATGGCATTCCATCAAATCGCAAAATTAAAAATGGTGATATCGTAAAATTAGATATTGGAGCTTGCTGGAAAGGATATCATGGAGATTCAGCCTGGTCATATGCTATTGGTGACGTTAGTGATGATATTAAATATCTAATGGAACATACCAAAAAAGCACTATATGTTGGACTTGAACAAGTAAAACCGGGTAATCATATTGGTGATATAGGTGCCGCTATCGAAGCATATGCCACCACTCATCATTTAGGAGTAGTAAGGGAGTTAGTTGGTCACGGTATCGGCAGTAATGTTCATGAACAACCAGATGTTCCTAATTACGGTACACCTGGTACTGGTCCAGTACTAAAGGAAGGAATGACGATAGCTGTTGAACCTATGTTAAATTTAGGTACACATAAAATATATATTTTAGATGATGATTGGACAATTATTACAAGAGATGGTAAACCATCCGCTCATTATGAGCATTCAGTTGTTGTCACAAAAGATGGCTATCAAATATTGACAGGAGATGATAATTTTGAGTAAAAGCAATATTATTGAAGCCCAAGGGAAAGTCATTGACTTAATTAAGGGAGGTTTCTTCAAAGTAGAGCTTGAAGGAGGACACATAGTAGAAGCCCATGTTTCTGGTAAAATGCGCGTAAACAATATACGTATTCTACCAGGTGATACTGTTGTTGTAGAATTATCACCATATGACTTAACACATGGGCGTATCGTTTACAATAAAAAGTAATAGGAGGAAAAATTATGAAAGTTAGAGCTTCAGTTAAACCTATATGTGAAAAATGCAAAGTAATTAAACGTAAAGGAAAAGTAATGGTAATTTGTGAAAATCCAAAACACAAACAAAAACAAGGTTAATTAAATTTTTAGGAGGAAATAAAATGGCAAGAATTAAAGGTATTGATATACCAAATGATAAAAGAATTGAAATTTCTCTAACTTATATCTATGGTATAGGTAGAAAATTATCAAAACAAATATTAACTGCTGCAAACGTTGATTTAGATAAAAAAGCTAAAGACTTAACCGAAGAAGAATTAGCAAGTATCAGAAAAGAAATTGATAACCATACAGTTGAAGGCGATTTAAGAAGAGAAGTTAATATGAACATCAAAACTAAGATGGAAATTAATTCATATCAAGGAACAAGACATAAAAAGAACCTTCCTGTAAGAGGACAAAGAACTAATAGAAACGCTAGAACTCGTAAAGGAAGAGGAAAAGTCGTTGCTAATAAGAAAAAGGTATAATTAGTTAAAGGAGGATATTTATATGGGAAAAACATATAACGCTAGAAAACGTAAAGTTAAAAAGAATGTTCCACATGGTTGTGTTCATGTTCATACAACATTTAACAATACTGTCGTAACTATTACCGATGCAGAAGGTAATACTATAAGTTGGGCTTCAGCTGGAACAATGGGAATAAAAGGTAGTAAAAAATCAACTCCATTTGCTGCTGGTATGGCTGCCGAAAAAGCGGGAAGAGCTGCAGTAGATGCTGGAATGAAAACTGTTGATGTATTCGTAAAAGGTTTAGGTTCAGGTAGAGAATCCGCTGTAAGATCATTAGCAACTGCTGGACTAGAAGTAAAAACAATCACTGATGTAACACCAATTCCACATAATGGATGCCGTCCACCAAAAAAACGCCGTGGATAAAAGAAAGGGAGTGTCACAAATGTTAAAATTTGAAAAACCAGAATATAAAGTAAAAGAATATGTAAGAGATAATTTTTATGGAAAATTTGAAATCGAGCCCCTTGAAAGAGGATTTGGAACAACACTTGGTAACGCTCTAAGAAGAGTAATGTTATCAAGTCTACCAGGAGATGCTATTACTAGTATTAAAATTGATGGTGTCGCACACGAATTTCAAAAAATAGATGGTATCATCGAAGATGTAACTGCTATTGTTTTAAATATCAAAAGTTTAGTTATTAAAAATCATTCAGATGATTATAATAAAATTTTAAGATTATCAAAAAAAGGTGCTGGTGTCGTAACCGCAGCTGACATTGAAAAAGATGCTGATATTGAAATTTTTAACCCAGATTTAGTAATTTGTACACTTGCTGAAGGTGGAAGTATCAATATGGAATTAACTATCGGCAATGGTAGAGGATATGTAAGAGCTGAAGAAAATAAACGCTTATTTGAAAAAAATAAGATGAATGTTATTGCAATTGATAGTTCATACGCTCCAATTGAAAGAATTAATTATGAAGTAGAACCAGCTAGAGTTGGACAAAACGATCACTATGATAAATTGATTTTAGAAGTATGGACTAATGGCTCAATTACTCCAGAAGAAGCAGTAGCTTTAGGAAGCAGAATTTTAATTGAACACTTCGAGGTATTAACTAAACTAAATGAAATTGCTGATGAAACAGGATTAATGATTGCTAAAGTAGAAGACCCTAACTTAAAAATATTAGAAACTTCTATTGACGACTTAGATTTATCAGTAAGAGCATATAACTGTTTAAAACGTGCTGGTATTTTAACACTTAAAAATTTAGTTGATAAAAGTGAAAACGAAATGATGAAGATTAGAAACTTAGGTAAAAAATCATTAAAAGAAGTCATGGATAAAGTAAAAGACATGGGACTAAGTTTTAGATCAGAAGACTAATAAAGGAGGAACCTAATATGGCATACAGAAAATTAGGAAGAGATAATAAACATAGAAGAAGTATGTTAGCCACAATGACAAAACAATTAATTATGAATGAAAAAATTGTTACTACTGAAACTAGAGCAAAAGAAGTAAGAAAATGTCTTGATAAAATGGTTACATACGGAAAAAACGGTTCATTAGTATCTCGTAGACTTGCCTTAGCTTTCTTACATAACGATGAAGCAGTTGTTGCAAAAGTATTTAATGACCTAGCACCACGTTATAAAGAAAGAAATGGCGGATATACTAGAATTGTTAAAATGAAAGAAAGAAAAGGAGATAACGCTCTAACAGTTATCTTAGAATTAGTTTAGACTACAACATAATTGTAGTCTTTTTCTATTCAATTTTCTTTAATTCTTCATTTTCTATTTCTTTTATTGATTTTTTAGGCGTAGGTAAATCTTCTGGCATAGTTCCACCTAATTTTTCAATTGCTTCACGTACAGTTTTACCTACAACATAATGAGTACCACAAGCATCTTTTTTCGTTGAAATATTATCGTTTTTTAATTTTTCCTCAGTTTGAGTGATTCTAAATATATTGGCTGCTAATTCTGCACTTCCCATCCAGTCTAAAATATCTTCTTTATTATAATCAATGCCTTTTCTATTTGCAATTTGTTTTGCGGTTTAACCATTATATAATCCCTTATATCCATAATTGTTGAATTCACCAAAGTTCTGAACACCAGATTTTTTAGCTTGATAAAAAAGTGTCTTATTTTTATTATTGGCAGACATTCTATTATATAATCTTCTTTCGTTTTCACTTAATTTTGAATATTCTTCTTCTGTAATTTCCATTTTTCTAGTCTGAACAGCAAAATAAGTTTGACCTAGAGCAACTGTTTTTTTTCTTGGGTCTGCATTCTGTACTATTAAGTAGCATGCATATCTTGATAAATTATAGTCATCTTGTAATCTTTCAGCTCCCGATCCTATTGATACCATTTTGCCGACGTCGGCAAAATGGTCTTGAATCTTATTTTTACTAATATCGCAGGTTATTTTTGCTTTATCAATAACTTTCATAAAGTTTCCCCATTTAGAATATCCTAATGCTACCATTAATTCTCTAGCACACCAATATTCATTGCCAAATTCATCTATATGCTTGATATTTTCAAAGGTGATTTCTTTATATTTTTCTATTTTATTTATTTTTGTATTCATGCTTATCACTCACTTTCTAATTCATATTACAATTATATTATAAGAACATATGTTTGTCAATATATATTTTGTTTTTTCATTAGTAATATTCAAAAAAGTAATGACTTTTACTTTTTACGCTTAAGATATTACCAAGAAAGATTAAAATAAAACCAAAAATTTACATATAATTATTTATATTACATATCTACATTATACGTGATATAATAAAAGTGGTGGTATGATGAAGATTATAATTGCTAAAAATTCAGGTTTTTGTGCTGGGGTAAAACATACAATTGATGAGGCCAAGAAAATATTAAAAAATAATCATAAAGTATACTCTCTAGGTGAGATAGTCCATAATGAAGAAGTCGTAAAAGAACTAGAAAAATTAGGAATGATTACCGTAAATAGTATTGAAGAGATTCCTGATAATTCAAAAGTAATATTTAGAGCCCATGGGGAAGCATTAAAGGTATATGAAATTGCTAAAAATAAGAATTTAGAAGTATATGATTTGACTTGTGGAAAAATAAAATTAATTCATAAACAAATAATGGAAGTTAAGGATACTTTTGTAATTATTATTGCAAAGAAAACACATCCAGAAACAATTGGGACAATGGGACACACTGACGATGCTTTTATAGTTGAAGATATTAGTGATATTGATAACTGTTACAAGGAATATCTAAAATCTAATAAAAAAAATGTCTATCTTCTTTCACAAACGACATTTTCAAGTGATAAATTTGATGAATTGGTAAAGATTATTAAAGAGAAATTCGATGATGCTAATATAATAGTAAATAAGTCAATATGTAATGCCACTGCTAATAGGCAAAAAGAAGTTGTAGAATTAGCAAAAAAAGTTGATATTATGCTAATTGTTGGTGGTATTAATAGCTCTAATACGAAAGAATTATATAATTTAGCAGTTAAATATGCAAAAGTGGCATATCAAATTCAAAACGAGCATGATTTACCACTCACCATAGATAAAGATAAAGTAGTGGGAATTATGGCTGGAGCATCAACTAATAATACAACTGTTAGTAGAATAGTAGAGAAACTTAATAACTAGGTATATACTAGTTATTTTTCTATATTAATTTATAAGTTGTATTATAGATTCTAGTATCACTACGATAAAGAATTATATATTTATTATCTCTCTTGGTAACAATAATTCCAATAGTCTTTTCATGTGATGTTTTTTTGATATTATTATCTATATAATTCATATATATTTCTATTTGTCCAATATGTTCTTTCGCAAGTTCAGTAACTTTTAATTCAATAACAACAAAAGCATTATATTCATAATTAAATAAAAGTATATCAATATAGTTAAAAGTATTTCCAATCCTTATCTTGTATTCACTATCAATAAAACTATATCCAGTACCAAGTTCTTTCATAAAATTAGATATATCTTCAAGTATTAACCTCTTTAACATATTTTCAGATATATTTGTCGTATCAAATTTATTTTTTATTATGATTGGATGTTTAATGCCATCATTAATGGTAATTTCTTCTTTAGTTATTAGTTTTAATTTAGTATTATCATCTAATCTTTCATATTCATTTGATTTAATTTTGTCATGTAATTTTCGATATGATAAGTTTTGTTCTGTAGTAATATGTATATAGTAATTAATGGCATTAATATCTTTTAATATAAATAATTCACAATAATGACTCCACGATAATTGGGCAGGCAGTGCCTGCCCTTTTTGAAATAAGTAGAATTTTCTCATGTATTTTAAAGTTCTAACTGAATAACCTTTACCTAATTCTTTTGTTAATTTCTTTGAATATTCTTTGATTAATCCATCTCCATATTTAGCTCTATTTTCGCCACCTTGGGCTTCGATTAACAATTTGCCAACTTGATAATATTTTTCTATTTCATATTTATTTTTGCTATAATCTTTAATAGTTTTATATATTTCTACATCTATTAAATTGTTTTTAATTTCATTATAATAATCCATAAAATTACATCCCTTCATTATTTATATTTGCAAAAAAAAATGACTTTTACTTTTATATGCTTAAAAAATTACCAAAAATATATACAAAATAATCATAAATTTACTTGTAATGAATATTCAAAAATTTTTAATGTTTATGGACACAAGAAAATAAAAGCAAATTAGAAAAGTATAAAAAAATAGTAATTTTGAAATTACTATTTTTTAATAACACATAAAAGTAATAATTAGTTTTCATTTATATACTTACTAACCTTTTCTTCAATAATATTTCTGTTATTAATTAATCGCTCATTATTTGGAGCCATTTCTATAGCCTTATTAATATAATAAAGTGATTCTAATAGATAATCTAAATAAAAAGCACTAATTGATAATAAATCATAGACAGTATAATCCCAACTAAAAGTTTCGTTTATATAAGTCCTTGTGTGTGTCTTAATTTTAAGAGCTTCCTTAGCATATTTATAGGAATCTTTATAGTTTTCTAAAGTATATTCCAAAATAGCTCTTTCTACATAAGCATCTCTTAAATATGGTGCTTCTTTAATTGCTTTATCTAACCACATTCTAGCTTCATCATACTCTCCAAGTTCTTTATATGCTCTTGCTATAAAACGCATTGAAGCACATCGTTCATCTTTCCATGTGGCCGTTGGTAAATTTAAATGTTTTATTAAGGTATCGATACATTCCTGCCATTTACCATAGTACATATATTCTCTACCCAAATAATGCATATTTCTGTCATCATTAGGATCTTCACTTACAGATAGTTCAAGCAGTGGGAGATAACTACTTCTACTTTTACTACTATCTGGATAATGATTAATTATAAGTTTATCAGTAGTTTTTCTTACTTCTTTTTTTCCATCAATAAGCGTTAATACTTCATGGACTGGATGAGTCCACTTATAAGAATGCCTAGCATGGATTTTATCAGCATAGAAACTAACAATTGGATTATCATTTTTATCTAAACTCCAATTAAATATATATGATAGTCTTGTAATATTACTATCCCAAACACTCTCAATAATTTCTCTCCATCCAGGTATTATTACTTCATCTAAATCCATACAAATGCATATATCCATATCTTCATCCACCATATCTAAAGATTTATTTCTAGCAACATCAAATCTCCATGGTTCTATTTTTTCTTCTTTAATAATAACATTTTCTTTTGATTTAAGTTTTTTTACTGTATCATCATTACTACCAGTATCCAAAACAAAAATTTTATCAGCATCTTTTACAGATTCATACCATCTATCAACAAATTTTTCTTCATTTTTACAAATAGCATAAACACATATTTTATATTTTGACATAATACACCTCTTATATAATTTATGAAATTAAATTCAAATCGTTAAGTATATATATAAATAAATATCAAATAATTTTATTTTAGTAGGTCGATGTTATTACAGAAATATTAAACCCTTCATATTTTATATTAGAAGGAGGGAAAATGAATAATTCTGGTGAAAATAAGTGTTATGAAAAAGCATTAAACAAGATTCAAGAATATGAGAAAAAAAGAAAACCATGTAATTGTATACCAATAGTTGTTGGAGCTACAGGAGCAACAGGACCTACCGGACCAATGGGTCCAATGGGTCCAATGGGTCCAACAGGAGCAACAGGACCAACAGGAGCAACAGGAGCAACAGGAGCAACAGGACCAACAGGAGCAACAGGAGCAACAGGAG
>Ga0310691_10006607_pt1 | contig 12324 bp, 16 predicted proteins | sample 176DNAGHGlowgp2_FD_203887 | JGI IMG/M metagenome (GOLD analysis project Ga0310691, IMG submission 203887) | Sheep rumen microbial communities from Palmerston North, Manawatu-Wanganui, New Zealand - 1766 DNA GHGlow gp2 (v2) (version 2) | ecosystem: Host-associated > Mammals > Digestive system >... | reverse complement strand
AAAAGTGACATTAACTAAGATTAACTAAGTGCAATACCGCCACTTGGTAACTTTTTGCTACCTTTGCCGCAAAATCTATAGTTATGGCAGATGTAAAAGCAGAGTATTTGGCCTGTCCCATCAGGCATGTTATCAGTCGTTTCGGCGACAAGTGGTCAATGCTTGTCCTCTTCATGTTGAACAGGAGCGAGACTGGTGTGTTGCGTTTCAATGAGATACGCCGCCTGATGACGGACTGCTCCCAGAAGATGCTCTCGCAGACCTTGAAAAATCTGGAGCAGAGTCACCTTGTTCATCGTGAGGTCTATCCGGAAGTACCACCACGAGTAGAATACTCTCTGACGGAAACAGGCCGTTCACTGATGCCCGCCATCATAGCCCTCATCGACTGGGGCAAGGAGCATTTCGATGAAGTGGTAACAGATTGAAGCGTTTTCTTCTCCCATCGGAGATACCTTGTAACGGGGCGAGTCTTGACAAGAGACTCGTCCCGCAAGGCTGCGACCAACGACGTGAGCAGCCGACGGACTTCAAGGGAAAGAAATGCCCGGCACCGCTACCGCTTTCGATAGCCATGTTGGGCTGATGTTTCATAGTGCAGATTTTATATCTTGTAGCCTATAGTTTCATTGAAAAAGCCTCCCTATTCTGTAAGGGCAAAATTAACCCCCAGAATCACCATTTTTGGGGGTAATTTTGGGGGTAACTTTCTTACTTGCTGATTTTCAGCAGTGCTTGCGGAGAGAGAGGGCTATTTACCCTTTTTCTCGCTATGTGAGTGGAAACCAGTGAAATACACGTCTGTCACTGTTTCTTTTAGATCGCCTGTTGTCATTACTAAGTAATAACTAGTGCAAAGATATATATATTCTGCGAAACCGCCAAATATTTCTGCAGATATCTTACGATATTGCGGCATATATTCCGGCATCGGTAAGAGCGGACTGCGCCCATAGGTAAGATAATCTGTCCGAAATAGGTAAGGTTATCTGTCCTAAATGGGTAAGGTTATCTGTCATATTGAAAATGGTCATGGTGATGATATTCTTGTGCATAGATTTTATGGGGCGTGTGATATTGAAGGAAACCTCTATCGTGTTAAGACTACGATGCTTGAGTTCAGAGATGAAACTCGCACAAATAGGCCCCATAGTTATGAAGTTACAAAAATCGAGCTATTAGATGGTTTATCTAATAGCCCGCGGCGCGAAATGGTCGGTAGTAACCCAAGCATTTCGGCTGCAAAATTACTAAATAATTCTGAGACAACCAAAGATTTAGCAAAAAAAGCACTGCCAGCGTCAGGAGCTGAACTTCCATCTCTTTGAGGATGGTTTGTTCTGGTATGTCGACAGCAAGGCAGGCTTCGGTCTGAGTACTGACTATGCCGAGCAGATTGCAGAGGCTTACTATGGAGAGAAGACCGAGCGTGACGGTCTCATCGACAAGATGCGCCGTGCCAGTATTGATGTCAATACTGACTGGCAGGAAGGTGAGCGTGTATTGAATAATGTTAATTTAAAAGCTAATAGTGAGCGGAACGGTGCATTTTCAGGTGATTCATCAACTAATAGCAAATCTTTTGAGGGAAAGGTGCACCTACACCGTAGTTCCTTATCAGACTCAAAAGACGTTGCAAAGGTACAACAAAATTTTGAGACCGCCAAAGATTTAGCAAAAAAGAACTGCCTCCTGTCCTACCACTCGGCACTAATCGCCGGGGCATCAGCAAGGCAGCTCCAGAAGATTGGAGAGCTGTTTATCAGTCGTTATCGGAAGTTGTTCCTTCCTCAGACATGCCCAGACATACAGATGTACCCGGAACCTTAGCAGCTTCTCCAGTAGTAATCGCCTTCACTGGGTGCAGATGCTCGTTATGAACGCCCCCTGCATACCACGTCTCAACCTGTAGATGTTGCCAATGGAACCTATGTTCCAGAAGTTGCACATACAAGAACCGTTATCCAATACTTCGGCGATATAAGGGCCTGGCACAGCAACGCTCATGGGATGGTCTCATGACGGGTCGTAACCTATCCCCGCACTCCCAAGGCTCATGGGCCGGACAACATGAGGCCGCCGTAACCGCCTCCCGCAACTCCCATGGCTCAAGTGCCGTCATGCCAGGCTGAGCTTCTTGATTCTCCGATGGCAGCGAGTTTTATTCGATCAGTCAACGTTGGTCAGAATGAATCTGACACGAAGGAGTTCCACAAGAATCTCAATTTTTTTATTTCACTGTTTCAAAGATCACTCTAACCCTTCCATCAGGACTGCCATGGCCAGCTTCTGGGCGCATGGTGGTGGAGCACCGCCACGGCATTGTACCTCGTACTCTTCAGATGCGGCATCGGCTCTGGCACTGATGAAGTCATCATTATCCTTCCGTCGGTCGTTGACCTCCGTCAGATAATCCTTCAGGTAGTTGCTGTAATAGTTTGCTTCCATATCCCTGTATAGAGACAAAAGAATACTATCACTTAGCGGTTTGAAGCCCACCAGTTAGCATCTTCCCAATACTTTTCCCTTTTACGACGCTCACGGTTTCTACGTTCACGGGCTTTGTCACTACTCTTCTTTGAAGAGCTGTTGTTGTTTCCTCCCAGGATGCCACAAACTAACAAACATAAAAGTATCAGTTCCATAATTGTGGTTTTTAAGATTTACTATTTCACGCTGAATGTTGACATCTGGGAGAAGTCCGTATTCACCGCATACTCACCCGGTTCAGCATTCTCGATGGTGATGATATAGCAGCTATCACCATATTTCTTTGCTATGAATGGCACGTTGCTATAGTTCATCGTCGCATCCACGCCACCTATCAAGCTATATTCACCCACGAGGAATGTACGCGCTTTCTTCTCCACCTCGAACTTCATCACACCGAAGACCTTATTTGGTTCCTGTTCGTTAGAAGCTGCCTTAATAATCAGTATCACCTTACCAGCAGGAACAGATACTGGAGCTTCCTTACCTTTGATGGTCAGTTTAGTCTTAGCCTTGTCCAGCATACCGCTGCCAGGGATAGGTAACATACCCCACTTAGAGGATTTTACCTTCATGGATGCCGTCTCCTTCTGGAGAAGGACAGTTGTACTGTCGGCATTAAGAATTACCACTTGCCCGATATATTCAGGCTCAATGTTCTTTGACTGTGCGAAGTTACTAACTGCCATTACCATCATTAACGCCGTTGTAAAAATTACCTTTTTCATAGTCATATCTTTTGTTTGATTAATCAATGATAGAATTAGCAATGGCATTCCACCTTGTCAATGCTTTTATATCGTTTGACTTTGTGAACACATCTGTCATTTCTTTTTCGTATGCCTCTTTGAAATACTTACGAACTGTCCACATACATGCATTGGCTATAATACAAGACAAGGCAAAGACTGCTAACTGTGAGAATCCCCAGTGTAGAATACCTGCTTCCCATCCAAATAACTGGAAAGCTATCTCTACAAGAAATGCAATAATCAAGTAAAACCACCAAGATACCTTCAGGTTCTTTTTAACGTTCTTGATGGCATGAAAATAGAAAGGATCACTGTTGCCACAGCTCGGGCAAGTTTCAGCATCTTTGCTGATGGGTTTTAGACAATGCCTGCAATAAAGAACATTATCCTCTGCAATAGTCGTTTTAATAGTCTCTTCCATTCTGGCGAATTTTCAAGTTGTCCTTGACAGCCAATCAGGACTGTTAGTAGTTAATGAGAAGTGGGCCGCCTCCATGCCGACTTGAAGGCTTCGCCAGAGGCCCGTATCCAACCACAGAGGGCAGCCCACTAATAGTGAGTTGCTTTCCCTGTGCCTGTCGAATACTGTTTGATCTGGCGAATCTACAAGTCGTAGGCACTTCCATCAAAGATGTTGCAAAGATACGCATTTTTATTCAATTATATGCTTATTTCTAAAAAAAGTGACAGAATCCCTGTGGATTTTACTTCTTCTGGCGAATTTTCAAGTCGCGGAATCTGCCACCCTATATCCAAAACGCCACCCCGGACGGGTGGTAGCGGACACCCGGAGCCGGAATGGCATGACTCTTATTTTATTTGTTCGCTGTGGGCCGCTACGCATCACAGGTTGAGTAATAGACATAAAAAAGCCCGCAATACACCCACTAATGGATATATTTTGAATGATTTGATTTTTCAAAGATTTACTTTTGAATTATTTAATTATTCAAACAACATCCTTTAGATTGATTAAATTTATCAAACTATAACCCGTTATCGATCTCAAATTCATTAAACCTGTCTTCAGTATCAGACTCGTTGATAAGAAGGAACTGAAGAGTCAGTTTTAAGTTCTCTTCATCCAAGGCGTGAAGCCATAGGATGATAGGTTCTGAATACTGGTTAACCTTAGCTTGCATGTGATCTCCTATGCCTCTCTTCTTCCAAAAGGGCATACAATACTTGATATACTTCTCTTTGCAAACGGAGTCCCAATTCTGGGTGACGTAAGCAATACTGGTGACCAATTTGTGGTCGTAAACTACTTTTCGCTTCATAATTTTTTAAAAAAAGTGCCACCTCGGGCGAGGCGTAGCGGAACCCCGGAGCCAGAATGGCATGATACTTGTTTTATTTGTTCGCTGTGAGCCGCTACGCATCACAGGGGTATATACGCAAAAAGAGTCTACAAAACATCCACCTTAATGGATATTTTGCAGACTCTTCGATTGGCAGCTTAGCACAGCGCAACCCGTGCTACAGTCATATGTCTTTGGAGTTTCTTCCGTTCAATTTGCCTGGGTGGCCAGCAGCTATGCTGTACTCCAACTGGTGTTGGCCTTTGACCGTCCGGGGCTTCACATTTCGTCGCCTTCGACCTTTTACCCCTTGGGGAGTGCCTTCAATTCCCACTTTGCAAAGGTACGAAGAATAATTGAAACCACCAAACTATAAAGCAAAAATTTCGTTATCTTCGCCTCTGTCGTACCTTTCCTGATGGTCTCATCATAAGTCTGGCCATGCCGAAGCACCGCCCAAGAAATGCTTCATCATCTTCGTCTGGTTTACGACCCCATCCATTGTCTGGAGCATTACCTCCTCCGCCACATGACTGTGCAAATGTCATAGCTTGACTTATATTGCCAAGATAGAGCGTACCTGCTACGGCAACAACATGTTGACCGAAAGCTGCGAATTCACCAATTAAGCTTGAATCAACCAAATCTAAAAGTTGTTCAACTTTAAATGGACTTAAGACATTCTTGTCGGCCCACTCCGCAATATCTTGGCATAGTTGCTTACAATCATTCTCCAATGTGGTAAAAGCAACGGCTCTAACGGACTGGGCTAACTTAGAATAAATCTCTGGCAAGGCATCCTCTAATACATCATTACGTTCCTCCAATTCCTGGAGAGTGTGCTTTTCACGATTGATGGCTCGCTGCAGGTCATCGTATTTATGCTGGGCAGCAGCTTTCTGGTCGAGGATTATATTCAGCTGTTCAGTAGCCTTGTCCAGCTTCTCTTTCTTATCTTTGATTTTCTGTTCGGTCTCTTCCAGTTGCTGATGAAGCTGATGTGCTTTCTGCTGGAGTTCATCAACAGAAATTCTGCCGTTGTTAGCATCCTCTTCCAACTGTTGGATTTCCTCTACGATATCATTCTTTCTCGTCGTAAGATTCTCCAGCATTTTCGACAGTCCTTTCACCTTGATATCGGTTCGTCTATATTCCTTATCGAGGAAGTCCAAACTTTCTTGCTTATCTTGCGTTTTAGCCTCCAGCTGTTCACATTTATCTTTCAGGTACTGCCAATACTCTTCCGATGTCCGATGTTTAGCACCAGTAACGTTGATGTCATCACCCCGTTCCAAGCCCCATTTCTTGTTAATCCCTGCGACCTCATCATGCATGGCCTTCCATTTTTGGCTACCCTCAACCTTATTCTTTCCTGAGAATATCTTCTTCCACGAAATCTTATTATTAACGACAGGAACAAGCGTACAGTGAATATGAGGATTCTTCTCGTCGAGATGTACGACGAACGCAACAATGTTTTCTTCGCCGTATTTTTTTGCAATGTAGTTATACATATCAAGTGCCCACTTCTCTATATCCTCGTTGCGATGGATATGACTGTTATCTGCACCTTTAGCTAAATTGACCTGCTGGTCACCAAAAGCTAATTGCATCATTCTGTCTCTGGATCCTTGCAGGATGATATTTGCAATTGTTCGTCTGTTTGGTTTAAGTCCTTTTTTTATTTTATCATCGTTGGGATCCTTAATACCTCTTTTACGAAGATTATCCTTGAAACGTTGTACAATAGAATAACTACTCTGAATAGGCTTGATCATTCCACCCTTTCCGACCTCGAAGTTTAGTTGCATCCTCGTTGGGTCATAGTAGCCATACTTTTTGGCTTCAGGGTCAATTACTGAATAGTTACGGAGATGTTCATTGCTCTGTCCTGCAGAGATACCATGTGATGGTTGTACGTCAAAAACTTGCTTTGCCATATGTCTTATATTTTAATTTAACTACATACTTGTTAAATGGGTTCTTAGGGGCATACCCCTGAGCCTAATTCCGATAGAAACTCGAGCTTGCTCCCCGAAAGGACTGAGTTTCCACGTACCGTTTTTCTACAAAAACGGGTATTAGGCTTCCCGTTTGTGAAACAATCAGTCTGCGCAAGCGCACTGTTCGGTTCCTGAAGGAACTATAGACATTCCACTTCTTGTTTAGGCAAAGTTATGCAATTGCTTTTGGGGACTTCAAAAAATGTAAAACTTTCTCTTGATTTAACACATTTATGATTTGGAAAATCTTAAATGCCTGGAATCAAAATTATACGAGTAAAAAGAAAAAGAGAAAGATGCGCAATTGCACCTTTCTCTCGCACTGGTATATCCATCACACTTTACAAGTGCAATTGCACTTTCAGTTTTCTGTTTTCTTCAACGAGGGAATTAATAGTTTCTACAAAGTTGGTCTCGCCACCCAGAGCCAGTTTTAAATCATGTTTCAGGTGTGAAATCTGTTCATCCTTTGTTCCAATCTCCTTTTCAAGATTCTTAATAGTATTACCTTGTTGCATAATTTTAGCCACAAAAGGCATGGATTGCAATTGCTTTATCTCGGCCTTTAACCTGGCAATCTCATCGATCATGCCTTGCTTCTCCTGGCTGTCTTCTTCGTACATGGGAACTTGCACTCTGATCTTCCCATCGACGGCCAGACGGTGCAGATACTCAACAGCCCAGAGAACCATCTTACAATCCTTCCCCTTTACATTGTCCGGCATGAGATTCTGTAATTGCACTGAGTTCAGGTACTGCAGCATCTCTTCCTTCTGTTCCTTCCGGCTGAAGGTGACTGTTGCGTTGTTACGCTTCTTTTTCTCCATACCCTTAATTTACTTCTTTTTCATTAAATAATCGTTAACGTCCTTTGACGGGGTAAACCTCTGCCTGATGTCCTTAGCCAACGGCAGCTGGTGCTGGAACCATGACGTTGTGTCATTCCCTCCCCTGTCGTTGTCGAGGCAGAGGTACACGTGATTCTGTGACGTTTCCAGAGCCTTCAAAGCAGCCTCCTTGTTGACGATGCTGTTCAGGACAATGTAGTTATGTTTCACTCCACCGCATAGGGTGGCAAAGCTCAACATGTCAAAGAAGCCTTCGAACACTACGACTGGAGCACCAGCAATGAGCCAGTGAGTAGTTATGCCCTTAGGTGAGGTACTGCCTTTATAGAAGCTGCTACGCAACTCGTAACCTCCCTTATCGTTAGCGTATGCCAACGCATACAAGTAACTGTCTCCATCACGGAATGAATAATGGGCTTCCTGAAGGAACTGCTTAGCGATATCGGTATTTACCTTCCGGCTATGCAGATAAGCAAACAATCCCTTTGACTGGAGTTTGACCACATCGAACTTGGTAAAGCCACTTTCTTTCTTCTTTTCCTCGTATTCTTCCAAAATGGACTGGGAAAAAGAAAAAGATGAAGGATCCAGGCGTTCAATCTCATCGCATGCCAACCGGACATCATTCGTGTTAAGGCAGCGCATCACCAAATCTATGACGCTGCCGTGCTCACCAGTTGCCAGGTCATGCCATCCCCTACCATTATCAGTAACAGACAATGAAGGATGAGTGTCTTCCCTCCATGGAGCACGATAGAGGTAGCCGTTCCTGGTCTTTTTCGCTGGCTGTCCCAGATAGTCCAGACAGGTGAATTTCTCCTTAATTTCTTTTAGCATCATCTCTTTTTCTTTTTATCCGTCAATATTTTTTATTTTACAAGATACAAATTCTGAAAATGCGACTAAAAAAACGTTGAGCTGTTGAATGAGCTTAAAACATTGATATTCAAGCATTTAGTTCTCAACACTCTCAACAAAATGCATTTTATATTTCTTAACAAATAGGCCATTTTGTTGAATCTGTTGAGAGTGTTGAGGATTTTTTGCCCGTAAGTCACTGATTTACAGCCCCTCAACAAATTCAACAGATTCAACAGTATTTTTACTGAAAATTTCATTTTTGGAAAGTGCGTGTCAAATATTTTTAACGAATTCATATTTGATAGTATAGTATCTTCCTATAGCTTTGGCAGGAGTATATTCACCTGACAGCATGCCGCTTGGCATATACCTGGTATAGGTCAGACCATTACCGACTGGTTTCAGCTCCCAAGAATACTGTAGAACCTTCTTTATATTACGCTCTTCCAGGTCATACCGTCCAGCACATCCCTTGAAGGTCAAGACTGCATAGATGTCTTTGGGGCATATATCAATAGTCTCCAGACCATAGCTTTCCATTATGTCAAGCAGCACATATGCTATTTGTTGCTCCAAGCGGCTACGATTGCCTGCAATAATGCGGTCGAGGGCCTTTGTATGGTAATCATCAAAGGAGAACCACATGCGAGAACTACAATCAGTGCTCAACTTCCGATGAATGAGATAATCGAGGAATGCCGGTATCTCATATATCATCTTCTCGAGCATCTGAGTATCGTCGTTCTTAAGCTTTGGAACCTGGATCACCCAGAAGCGTGTCTCTCCTGGTTCTATGATGACTGGACGCTCCACATTATTAGAACAAAGGATGAACTTCCCATGGAAATCACATTCGATGCGATCTTTACCCTTAGCCTCGGCTTTGTATATGGTAGCCGTACTGAGGTTCTTCAGTCTCTCGGTGTATTCCACTTTGTCAAGGAAGGCTTCATCAACCATGATGAGTAGCTTGTTCGCCCAATCAGAATTAAACTGAGACTTGAAGTCCTCATTGGTGTTAAATGTCGCATTAACACCAAAGATCGCCTTCAGAAACTTCAGGAACGTCGATTTACCAGTGTTCCTCTCTCGAGATACGAGCATCAGAATTGGCAGCTTCTGTTTGGGCTGCAAATATAGTAATTGGAGATAATCGAGACCAAGTTCAAAATGCTCCCCAAAAATATGCTGCAAGAAAAGCCGGGTATTTGGGAAGTCAACGCCTGCTCGCGGTTCATGAGGCAGAGGCTGATAGAGGTTAAGCCACTTGCCAATGACTGGCTGATAGTTGGTGTGTGACGGTTCATTTGCCCAACCTACATACTTTGGCATCTTGCTTATAATCTCGTTACCACGATCTTTTCCATAATCTTGATAGATGGCTGCAGTTGACCAGGGTAACAGTTGCTCTTGGCCAGAAGGGTTAATTTCTTGACGGTATATCTGTGTCCCTATACGTAGGAACTTTTCTTCTATTTCATTCATAATTCTTCCTTTTTTTGTTAAATTTTACAAGTTTATCGGGAAATTCTTGCAGAATTGGAGAATTATGCGTACCTTTGCCTCCGTAAGAAAGGACAAAAGAACATCCCCGTTCTGCTCCATGACCTCTGAGACTCCCCTTTTTCAGAGGTCATTCCTTTTTATGGTGGTCTTGCTTTCATATCTTCTTCTTTTTATCCGTTATCTCTTCCATTGCTTTTCATTATTCGGGTTCTCCTTGATCCACTGCAGGGTGTCCGTCAGCTTCTCAAACTGTTCGTCAGTTAGCCGAGGGCCTTCATAGCCGTGCTCATTATAACGGAGTGCCCGGGCTATCTGAGCAGCGAACACCGTACGGTTGTGGTCACTGAACGACTGACCACCGAAGGAATACGTTGTGCCCTTCTCGACACGCTCTTCGTGGTCGTTGAAGTACTCTTCAAAGGCATCTTGCAGCCACCTGTAACCTTTGTGCATGCCCTCACCTGTAGCATGTTCCCGGGCATATTGCAATATCTCTGCCCATTTCTTGTCATTCCTTGCGTCCATAATCAAATTGTTTTTTCGTCTTCATATTTCTTCATTGCATCGACGACGGTCTCATCGAGTAGCTTAGCATAGACCTGCTCGGTGATGCGAGTGGTAGAATGCCCGAGAATCTTTGCGACAATCTTCAAATCGAAACCACCTTCATTAAGAAGGAGCGTGGCACCTGTGTGTCTGGCCCAGTGACTGCTGACAGGCTTGTCTATACCTGCAGCTTGCGCAACCACCTTCAGATACTCGTTGTACTTCACATTGCTGATGATAGGCAGCTTATTCTTGTACTTCGTGAGGATGGCGAGAGCCTCCTTCAGCAGGGGAACTGTAAAGGTCTGCCCTGTCTTAGCACGCTGACCAATATACACTTTCATGCCTTTCACCTCCTGGATGTTTTTTGTATTAAAGGCCTTCAAGTCCGTGTATGCCATGCAAGTATAGGTCTGAAACACAAACACGTCACGTACTCGACGCAGGCTATCTGTTGCCAGTTCTACTTCTTTGATCGTTTCGAACTCTTCCGGTGATAAGTATTTCCCTATGCCTCCACTGGACTTTTCTTTTTTTATTCGCACGTGCAAATACGGATTCCGGGTCATCAAGCCTTCTCGGATGGCATCGATAATGAAGCTGTTCAGGAACCTGTGATAGTTGTTCCATTTGCTATACGGCTTCATTCCTTTCTTGTCCAGGGTGGCATCAAGGGCAATAATGCTACTCTCGTTAACGTCTGCAAAGGACTCTATACCACCCCAACTGATGAAAAACTTCAGAAAGCGGTCGTACCTCTGCCTACTGTCAGCGGAGAGATTGTGCTGGCGTTCTGTTGACCGTCTGGCGCAGAACTCAATGAAAGAAACTACACCAGCTTGCTTCCGTCTCATGCGGTCTGGTATGGCAAAGATATCCACACAGCCCTCATCCAGCATCTCATTGATGACTTCCTGAGCATTCCGTATAATCTTCTGCAGGGTCAGGTTCAGTTGTGGAGCTGCCGGATGATTGATGACAGTACCATCATGCCATTGCTTTTTCTTCAACTTAACACCTGTAGCAATATACTTTTGCGTGTAGTCGTAAGTGATGCGGAGCTCCACAGAAGCTTCCATATCACCTATGGCTACATGCTTTCGATCGAAAATCAACTTAAGTAATGGAGTTGCATTCATACATATTATTTATTAAAAGATTCGTACAGGGCATCTTCTTCGAAGAGCAATCGCCCCTGTTGATTGTCACCTCGTTTAATGTGAGGGAATTGATCCTTTATTCGACGCAAGTGATATACACTATACCCGAGTATGTCGGCAGCCTTGTTGATGTCAACATACCTTTTCTCTCTGCCCTGCTTAGACTGCTTATCGCGGTTAAGCATCGTTACAACAATCCGAGCTGTCTTGCCTGCAATGGCGTCCATCTGTTTTTCTGTCAATTCAATGTTCATAGCCTATAATTTCTTTGAGTTAATCATTTTCGAGCAAAGTTCGCAAATACCTTTCTGACCGCCTAAAATATTCAAAACTTTGTCTTGATTTAACACATTTAAGATTTTTGGCGCCGTAAAATGGGCATTTCAGAGACCATTTTGCATCAATTATGCTCAATCTCATCTTTCACAAACCTTCTGTTCTCATCCACCGCTAATGACTCCTGTTCTGTTTCTTTTCTGAATTCCATCGTTCTGACTTTTAGAGTTTTACATAAAATTAATTACCAAAATGAGGCGAAATATGGAGTCGGTAATTAAATTGGTAATGACTAATGCAATAATGATGATTAAGTAGCATCAATCATTATACATCAAGCCTGAATCAGTTCAAATCCGCCTTAAACCCTCATTTTCAGCGACTTGCGAACGTAAAACTCTGGTAATCACACAAAAAAAATGGAAACCCGTAAGGTTCCCATTTCACATTTTCAGCGGAGAGAGAGGGATTCGAACCCCCGGTACCTCTCGGTACGGTAGTTTTCAAGACTACTGTAATCGACCACTCTACCATCTCTCCAGTGCTCTACTTGTCTCGAAAAGCGGTGCAAAGGTAATGGT
>Ga0310691_10006604_pt1 | contig 12327 bp, 28 predicted proteins | sample 176DNAGHGlowgp2_FD_203887 | JGI IMG/M metagenome (GOLD analysis project Ga0310691, IMG submission 203887) | Sheep rumen microbial communities from Palmerston North, Manawatu-Wanganui, New Zealand - 1766 DNA GHGlow gp2 (v2) (version 2) | ecosystem: Host-associated > Mammals > Digestive system >... | reverse complement strand
TACATGGATTTCGTCAACATTTACAAATCGTTCTTTTAACATAAAACCATTTTCTTTTAGGATTTGTTTAGCTTCATCTAACTGCATACTTTCATTTACTCCATTTTTAAATGCTATGATTTTCTTAAAATCTATATCCATAAAACCTCTATATACTATTTATACCAAGTATTGGTTTTCTTCCAGTTATGTTCCAAATATGGTTTTAATTCTTCTGGTGTCAATATATCCAATACTTTAATTTTCTTCAAATTGAAAATATAATATGATACACCTTCGCCAAAACTATAATTTTTCCAATCATTGCTGACTGATGCTAAAAATCCCAGTTCATTAGATATAACACCATCATAGCCAAGCAATTCTACGGTTTTCTTAAAATCATCAAAAGCATTCATCCCATAAAAGTACTTAACAAATCTGGAATAGTCTAACTTTATATTATTCAAATGTTCTTTATAGTCTTTCTTGCTACACTTTGTGATACCTTCAAGTTCTAGTGCTTTATCCAAGAATAATTTTCTGTCAGATTCTTCTGTAAAATCTATTAGATTTACATCGCTATTTAATTTAATCTTATATACACACGATTTGCTTTTCTTATTGAGAGAAGTCACAATCTTATGGTTTGCCCAGTATTTTGCTGGCCTTTTACAAGCATAATCAACTGCCATTTGTATGTCTGGTGTAAGCCATATTTGGTTTTCTTTATGATAGTCTATTTTCAAGTTTCCTGTTCTACAGCCATGATATAGAATCATTTCTTTTTTAACTTCTTTTTCTAGCAAATAACCATTATCAGCTAGAATTTTTGTGGCTTCATCTAATAACATTATTCCTCCTTATTATTTTTACCTAAATCCAACAGATACTTGTTCATTACTGTTCCAGGATCTTTCATGATTATGTCACCATCATATTCAATGTACAATGGAACTGCTTTGTTCAAAATTCTGTATGGATTCAAAATGTTTTTCTTGTTGTAGTATCTAATGGCTCCTTGGATTCCCAATCCAGCACCAAAGTTATCAATCAGTTCTTCTGCAGTGAACACGTTTCTAGTGTCAGCATCCCTAAAATGGGTCAATTTGTCAAATCTAATCATGAATTCAATTCTGGCACCAAATGGTAAATGATGTAGATTCAATGCTTGAAAACAGTTTAAGTTTTTGGTTGAAGGTCCAATACAATATATCATTGGATATAGGTCATATCCAGGAATACTGTCCTTTTGGCTATGATATTCAAAAGTATACCAAAAACCATTGACTATTCTGCTCGTTTTCTCAAAATTCTCGTTCATTGTTGATATATTTATGATTGTAACCAAAAATTTACATATTTTTATCAAAAAATCGTTGACAACTGCACTTAAAAGTTCTATATTGATCTTAGAAATTAAACAACGAGGTACAAAATGGCAATTATCCACACCAGCAAAAACGATAAAGAAATCACCACCACCTACAATGGTATGGTGGTCGCAACTTGCCGTGAAGATGTTCAGATTATGTCTGATGTCTGGGAATTATGGTCTTATGGCCTCGTGTATGATGTGATTACAGACAAGGCCACTAAAATCTATGGCAAGGCGGAGGTTGATGCTAGCCCGGAATTGAAGAAACTCTACAAGGAAAGTGTAACCCGCTCTAATCGTCATAAGGAAGCAATGAAAAAGTGGGCCCACCACAACCGTACCATTGAAGATGCCCATACATTGAATCTTTCTGTAAAGGAATTCAAGAAGCTCCGCCGGACTTATGGTGGAAAACTTTTTGATGGTTGTTGGGATTTGCTCAAGGTCAAAAAGTTCCGCAATTCGTTTATGGAATCTCTTGCCATGCAGCTCCGTAATTGGCTGAGCGAAATGGAAAATAAATATAGGTTCCCGTTCTCTCGCAAACAGGCTGAATTCGTTATGCCGTATTCTCGGTGGTAGATTTTATACCTCGTGAAACAAATGGACCTCTTTATGGGGTCCCTTTTCTGTTATTTCTTCTTTTTGCTAGATTTTTTCTTTTTCTTTTTCTTCTTTTTACGCTTTTTGGTAGATGTGGCAGTACTTGTCAGTACTACACCCAAGGGCCAGAGTCCGAAAAGGTGGGTGTCTATGTGGTGGTGGAGGAGGTGCATGTCTAGGGCCACAGGGCTGGCAGCGTCCGGCGAGGGGCTGGTTCACCCAATCTCATCATTGGAACTGCACAACCATCCATTGAATGTGGTATGCCTTGATCTGCCCCCAATGGTGCTCCGAACACCCATTGTAAAATCTTCTTCAAGCAAATCATTGTCCAGAATCCATTCCACCAGTTCTGATGGACTATAGTCACCATTTGCCCAATTGTCTTTTATAGTTTGCATCAAGTCCTTGTTGGCTAGAATTTTCTTGTATTTCTTTTCACCAATCTCAGGCAACATATATTGGAACAATAGTTCTTCCTTGAAGTCCTTCAGATACTCATCAAAAGAATCATAATCACTAGCCAGTTTGTCTTCTAACAAGTAATCATTATCATTTAGAATTTTCTTTGCTTCATTCAAATCCATTATTCTTTCCTCATGTCTGTATCTCTTTCTTCAATCCAGTACAAGATTTTATCTACAGTTGCTTTCGCTATTGATGGTTTAGTAAATTCTTCAAAAGAATTCTTGTTGATGTTTACAAAAATTCCTTCATTTTTTGCATCCAAGTTAACAGCAAAAACATTCTTGGTCTTTGGATTCTGTAAGAAGTAACCTATTGGATTGGTTCTTTTTACGATATAGCCAGCATCCAATGCTGCATAGATTGTTTCGTGTAGAACATTGGCAACTCTAATTAGTTCTTCCATCTGCATCAAAGCAGTCTCGTCTGCTTCAGTATTCTCTACCAAATAACCATTCTCGTTTAGTATATTCTTTGCTTCTTCTACATCCATAGATTCTCTCTGGTATTCAGCATGTCTAGCAGCATTTCTTCCTTTCAATACTTCGTAGACATAATAGCAATCAGATACAGTAGCAGATTGTTTGCTTGTTCTCCTGTCAGTAGCAAGATAGTCTGTTTCTTCCCTATTATCCCTTTTCCAATCTAGTCCTTCATCTTTGATTACCATCTTGATATGGTTTGCCACCCAAATCTTTACTTTGTCATCTGGCATATCTTCAAATTTGTTTATTGGTCTATTTCCTACTTGGTATGCTTCATTTACCAATAGGAAAACTTTGTTTCCTTTCTTTTCAACATCAATATAGGGCCAATAGCCTTCCATTGCTCTTGAATTTTCCCACATGCCATCACTCATTTGAGCGAAAACTGCTTCAATGATGTCAGCATCCAATTGTGTTTTCAATCCTGTGTCAATCTTACGATAATTATATATCCCCATATTTTAATCATCCTCTTCAATTGTCTTGTACAAGTCATTTTCAAGCAATTTAACAAGTTTCTTTGCCATTTTCAAAATAAATCTAGTTTCATTTACAACATAATCTTCCATTTCGTCAGTCATTGTCTGTGGTAGTCCTTCCTTAGTAATTTTAATGGCAGTCCTGACATCGTTCAAAGCACTACTATATTCATCCAGGTCTTTCTTGAATTTTTCCTTTCTCTTTAGTTCTCTTTCTGGGTCAACATACTTGAATCCTGCTTCATTCAATATATTCTTTGCTTTATTCAAATTCATAGATTCTCCCATGTGTTTGAATTTCTGTATATCCTTAAGGTGTTTTTCTGCTTCTTCCTTAGTCTTATGGGAACTGATGATATGTCCATCCTTGTGGGAAACAATCACCCATTCAGCTACTTCACCTTTTGAATTCTTATGTCCTTTTTGATGTCTAACCATATTAGTCCATTACAAAATGACCATCTCTTTTTGGTTCTTCATATTCAATTTCATCACCAGTATAAGTATCAATTATAACCAAATCAGATGGTTTAAGACCAAGTTCTACCCAACAAATATGTTCAATACTATCCATTACTGCCCATAAATGCTCGCCCCAGTTCTTATGGGCTTTCTCAATATCATCAGTCCAAGGAAAACATTTGTTAGTAGCACCAATACCAGTAAAGTATTTACCAGTATGTTTGTTCTTTATGCAGTATCTACCTTCAGTAAATTCAAGTAAATATCCTGCTTTGTTCAAAATCTTTTTTGCTTCTTCTAATTGCATGTTACTTCTCCTTTATAAAAATTAGTCACCACTCCAGTTTCCATTTGGATGATCTTTGTAATACCTTGCTTGGTCTTCAGCAACATCATCAAAATAAGCTTTTCCTTTTTTCATTTCTTTTTCTACCAAGTCCTTATTGTCATTCAACCAGTTTCCAATTTTGTTAATGTTATCAACAGATAGTTCTGCTCTTCCGCCACTAACCATTTTAAGATCAGGAATATCAGACAAATCAAGGAAAGCACAATAGCCACTCCATTTGTAGAATGTTTTATTTGCCCAATCTACATTTATCACAAATGCTTTTTCAAAACCAGGCCAGCTACATTCATAATCTGATTTAACAGAAATTAGATCTGTCTTTTCTTCAATTTCTTTCTTTGTGAATTCTGTAATTTTATCTCTTTTTTCTCTATATAGTTCTTCAATGTTTTCAGATCTATCTACTTCAAATCCTGCTTTCTTTAAGATATATCTTATGCCAAATTCTTGTTCTTTACATTTAGAATAAACTTTATAAAATTCACTTAATGTATCATATGTAAAATCTTCAAGGGGCATTTTTAAGAATTCATCATACTTTGGATATAGTTTATTGTAACTACCAATGAAACTTGTCAATGCTTGCCAATCAGAATTCTTAAAATCTTTCTTGGTATATGTCTTACCATCTACAATAAGTTGGGCACTACCACGAGGTCCTTTGTAATTGTATTCTACATCTATTTTTTCTATTAGGTAGCCATTATTCTTTAAAATCTCTTTTGCTTCTCTCAATAACATATTATTTCTCCTTATTCAAATTTCGCATCAGGTCCTTTCAATTGCCAGGAACTGGTCATAAAATCTTTTCTAGCTTTGGTGTATTCTTTGTGGTTTTCTTCTGCAATAAATTTTACTTCCAATGCATTGAATGACAATAGTTTTACTTTTACGGCACAACATGTCTTTATGTCCTTTACCATAGTCATATAGATTCCATCCTTTTCAAGAATGAATCCATATTTCATTTTATCACTATGACAATTTGGACAAGGTTCTTTCATTATTGTTCCTCAAATTCACGCAAATCAGGCTGTAATCCAACTTTGTCACAGGCTTTCTTAAATTCTTCAATGCTCTTGAATACTCTAACACCATAAGTTGGACTTTTTACATATTCACGATAATTAGTTTGGGCCTTTCTTTCACCAGCTCTTTTTAGTCTAGCACGAAATTCCTGTGCTGTTTCACCTTCGGAAACTGCCCAATACCAATTTTCGTCATCTCTTGAAGAATAACAGTTGCCACCATCATTGAAGATACCAAATAAAGTCATATCTCTTTCGTCTTCAACATCTATTGGGTTTTTTTCCATAGAAATTTTTACATTGTTGTCAGTAAATTCTACTCTATATCCTAAATCTTCAAGGTCTTTTTGTACATTCTTTATTAGTTCAAGTGCTTTTTCTAAGGTAATTCGTCTATATCTACTAAAACCAGGTCTACCTGTATCATAAGTATAACCTTTACCTCTATCATAGCCAAGTATCATAGTTGATCTTTTATCTTCTTCGGAACCTTTCACATTTCCAGTAATAAATTCAAAATTTGAACCAGATATATTTGTTAGTTTAGCAACATCAGCTTTCATCTTTTGGAAATCTTCAATGTTGGTTTTACCCCTGACTTCTAATAGAAAACCATTATCATTTAAAATTTCTTTTGCTTCATTCAATTCCATAATCTATTCCTATTCTTTAATGAAATCTATCGCTTTCTTGTTTACATCCATAATTAATGCTCCAAAATCTTCCACAATTCATCGTTAATCTTTCTTACTGCATATTGCTTCGCAAGAACACTAGCATTTTTAAAGTAATTCTGTCCACGGATGTTGTTCATTACACCCTTCACCCAACTTACAGTACTCAAGTAAGCTATTCTAGGGGCCAGCCATTCCCTCAATTTGAAGAATAACAAGTCTAGGTTACTAATGGCTTCATTCTCTTTTTGTGTTTTGGGCTTCCTAATTAGTTTTCCTTTAGCATCTATCAAGCCCATTCTGAATGCTTCTGTTTTCGTTGGTATTGTAGTCAATCCTTTAAGGATAACAAAAACTATGGCATTGTCAATCTCCCTGTTATGGGTAGACATGTTGATTTTTGCGTTCTTTTGCTCAAAATCAAGGACTACTTTCTTTGATTCAGACAAGATACCATTGGCTTCCATATATGCAGACAACATCTCTGCATTGTTCACCAATCTATGCAGTCCATGTTGACTATTCGTGTCGGTTAGACTTTCTGCTAACCTTTTCCATAGTTTGTTGACTTGTTCTATTTCGTTTTCGTAATCCATTATACACTATTTATAAGAAAAGGCCCTATGATTGGGCCTTTAATCCATATATTTCATATTTCCTTATTTGGTTAGCCATATTGTGTCTATTCTCTCGTCTTCTTTTCCTTCTCTAACTTTTTCAGGAATCCAAGGCATCAGTGTCTTATCTACTTCTGTAAAATCTGGTTTCCTTTCATAAGGTGACCATTGATCTTCTTTAACGATTTGGTCTGCAACATCAGGAAAATCTTCACAAATTTCATCCCAACTAATCCTTCTACTAGGTCTGTATTTTGGTATATCCATTTGCTAATCCTCCAATGTTTTGTTGACCTAATTATATCTATACAAGATTCTACCAACAGAATTGTTGTATATGCTAATACCCAATTGAACTCTATCATCAGGATTTACTCTAATCCTGAATCTATTGTTTCGCATATTACCGGCAACAGTGCATCTAACAATTTGGCCGTTGTCAAGTTGAACATCAAACATGGCATTTGGGAAAGCTTCTATTACGGTGCCATCCACGATTACCATGTCTTTGACTTCTTTCTGTTTCTTTTCAGTTTTATCCTTCTTCATTAGTTTCCTTTTTTCTTCTTCTTCTCTTTGGTTGTTCTGGTTGTTCTGGTTGTTCTACTTGTTCTGTTTTTGTTGATTCATCCAATTCAGGCATAGTTACCATTTTGGGTGTTTCAACAGGTGGAACTTCAAATACTAGATTTTCTGTTTTCTCTGGTTGAACTACAGGTGGAACAGGAATAGATGGTTGTTCAAATACAGGATTGCTACCGTGTGGTTCATGTTTTAGTTCTTGTGCAGGGTCAATGTCAAGCAACTGTGTAGCTACATCAAAGATGTTTGTTGCTTCATTCTTTGGTTCTTCTACTTCTTCTTCTTGAACTGGTTCTTGAACTGGCTCTTCTGCAACAGGAACATTCTGTTCTACAATCTGTTCAATTGGTTCTTCTACCTGTTCTTCTGCTTGTTCAATTACAGGTTCTTCATATTGTTCTACCACTGGTTCATATTCTGGTTCAATGTCTTGAATAGGAAGTGGCTTGACCTTTCTAACGGGTTTTCTTGGTGGAACTCTTCTCATATTCACTCCAGATTTCTTAATGGGTGTTTTCTGTTCAGGATACTGTAGTTCTTCAATAGTATCAAGTATCTTTTCGTCAAGTTTTTCAAGTCCCTGAATACCAAAACGATAGAATATAGTATCAACTTTTCTTTTAATTGCTTCTGTCAATGTGTTGGCTGTATTCTCAATTGTGTTTTCTGTCAACTGTTTCTTGCTAATTTGGATTGGCCTATTGTATTGGTCAATTGGCATAGCATTTCTATACACTGGTTTTTGACGAACAACTGTTCTCTGTGGAACTTGTTGTCTATATACAGGAACTCTTTGCTGAACAGGTTTCTTTGGAATCACCTTTGGTGGTTCTGGTTCATAGTATTCTTCTTCGCCTTCATCTTCATATTCATACATCGCATTGTATTCTGGTTCCTGTTCGGGTTCCTGGTACATTTCCTGTTCATAGATTGGCTCTTCTACTACAGGCTCTGGTTCCCTAGTTCTTTGTTGTTTTCTTTCATCTTCTCTAACAAAATCACGAAAATTCATATTATATTCCTTTTAATAGTTATGGCCTATTATTTATATGAAGCTATAAATCTTCTATTTCACCATCATCATCTTCATCATCAAACTCAGTAGAAAATAGTTTATCTGGATTTAATGAGATTATATATCTGCTAAACCCAAATGTCTGTAAACAAGTATTCAAAAATAATTCTTCTTTTCGTAGAATTCTGTAAAAATGATCTGGATCTGAATGGCGAAGTTCCTTTAGTTCTTTCAATGAATCATTGTCACTAAAATAAGCACGAAAATCTTCACCCTCACCAATGCTTTCTTCTATCTCTGCTATCTTTTCAGGGTATTTCTGCATAATCATTGATAGTAGATACATTGTATCTTCTTGCTTATTACTGGAAGAAGACCCACAATCAATGTGTAGGTCTCTTGATTCCATTATAGCTTCTTTTATTTCTTGTAATGATTTAATCATTATGATAATACTACATCTATTTTGTCAATGATACCAAATTTCTTGGCTTCACCAGGTGTCATATAGTTATCATAACACAATTCTTTTTCAACTTCTTTAAGTTTCTTTTTAGATACTTTAGAAATGTATCTAGCAGACAAATCTGTCCAGTATTGAAGTTCTTTTGTTGTGTTTGCTATATCATCTAGTTTTCCACCAGTCAATTCAATTCCAGCTTGGTGAATCATTATTCTAGAAGATGGGAAAGCATATCTTTGTCCTTTTGTACCAGCACAAAGAATCATTGCGGCCATTGAAGAACAAGATCCAGCACAGATAGTTCTAATTATGATGCCCTTCTTCTTGAGCTTTTCAATCATGTCAATCAAAGCCCAGCCAGCATCACATTCTCCACCAGGAGAAGCAATATACAATGTGATTGGTTCTTTTGTTCCATCATCATAGAAGTTCAATCTTCGCATTACTTCTGTAATAATACCCCATTCAATAAATCCAGTCAACCAAATGATTCTATTGGCAACATAATAGTTATTCCTTAGATTGTTGAAAAAATCTGGAATAATCATTGGATTCATTTGTTGGGCATTAGGTGGGACTTCTCCGTTCTTGTAATGCTTCCAATTGTTCTTCTGTCAATTGTGCTTGTTCGTCATCTTTCTTCTTTGGTGTCTTTTTAACAATAACCTTTGGCTTATTTAGCTTCTTTGTGCTTTTTGAAAAGATTGACATAACTTTCTCCATTAAGATTAAATACGTGCTGTTGATTTGGTCTTATACCATCAATTTCTTCATCGTATATCACTTCAGGTTTACCACTCTTGATTTGAATACCGATTACCACAAGCCAATGAGATACTACCAAATTGTTCAATTATTCGGAATTTCTTTTCTGCATTCCTAAGTTTAAATATACCAATGCCTTTGTCTTCATTAAGGAATGTATATTCTTGACCAGATTGATCTTTATAAATTTTTCCAATTTCAAATTTAGACATGATTTAGTATTTCGTCCTTCTTGATTGCTTTATTTAGTTTGTCAAATACCTTTACTTTCCATTGGTCAATCTTGAATTTTTCATCTTCAGTCAATGTATCGTAATCTTTTACATAGATTTTAGCATAGTCATCAAAATTCATTTCAAGATCTTCTAATACAGAACATACTATAAGTCTTACGAATTCATTAGTTGTTACATTCTTGCTGTTGAGTACAAGTGCCATTGTCATTTACTCCATAGTTGTCTACTAATTTTCTTAATTCTACACAAAAACCGTCCTTATCAACCATATTGTCAGGTAAAATGTTAATTGCTCTTTCTACCCAATCCAACATAGTTGATGATTTGACGGTTTTTGATTTATCAAATAATTCATTTGAAGATTTAATCATTTCCAAAACCGCTTTCATTGCTTCAGGGTTCTGTACAATTTTCAACATTTCCTTCTTTTTATTAGGAAGTAATTGTTGTGGTTCTGGGAATTTCTTTTTATGCTTCATATTTGAATTAGTTGTTTTCTAGTTTGCTATAATCTTCCCACAATCTATTGTTAATTTGATCTGCAATATCCTTGCTAACAGGGAAGAAATATGACTTCTTCTGCTTGTTGCTCATATTTCGTGGATATGAGATGAAACGAGAACTACCATTGTCAATAAGCTTAATACCAGTCAACTTCAAAGCATCATTGAATACAAGCTGAGCAATAGCAACACATCCACCCTTTCCATTTTCAATAGGTAGAATTTTAGTTGATGTAATAGTTAGATTTTCCATTTTATTTTTCCTTTTTCATTTTTTTGATTGTTAAAATATATTTACATTATTTTTGAATGTCAATATATCGTTTCTTAATTTAATGTGTCTGCATAACTTTCCAAATCATCAATTGTTTTTTGAAAAGCATCAGGTAAAATAATTCCACCATTACAAACTAACATATAAATTTGTTTAAATGCAGCTTGTATTTGTTGGACGGGCTCTGTATCAATGACCTTCAACATTTTGTCCTTTATATTATTAGGGACATCAATGTTTGCTGTACATTCATTGTTTTCGTCAATGAAATTTTTATGAAAATCATTTAGATACCAACAAAGTTTCTTGACGTCTTTCTTTGGTGTATTTTTATCTTCATAACGCATGGCATATTTCCAAGCATTAGATAAATCACCAATCAAATGACGTGTAATCTCAATAGCTTCTAGACCACTTTCGTGTGTTCTATAATGTATTGGTGTGTTTACTTCTTCTTCAAGTGTCTGTGCCATATTAAATAGCATCCTCGTTCTTCATGTATTCATTACTAATTTTATTATTTATTCTCTTTTGTTCAGCCGCAGCTTCTCTAAGCTTTCGTTCTGATTCAATTTCGTATAAAGCGTCTTTTCTTTTCTTTAATGCTGTATTTATTCTATACGGCAAAAAACCTGCAATAAAAAATCCAAAAAGAATTAGACCATACTTCAAAACACAGGCACCTATTACTAGTGCCATGTGTTGAGTATATTGTCCTGCCAATCCAAAACAAACCAAAATATAAGCATAAAGAATTATACTAATAACTGTAAATGTTGCTACTTTCCAATTCATTATACTTATCCTTTTTAGAGTGTTTCGTCTTCGTCAAGAATCAAAATTGCTTCTTCAGCATTTGGGCATACGTATAGTTTTTCACCATTGATTTTAATAGGTGTTAGTACACCAACATTAACTAATACGCGGTCTCCAACTTTTAATCCTTTTGGAAGTGGCTTGACTTTTCCTATTCTTTTGTCATAATGGCCTTCGCCAAGATTGGCAATTTCGAACATGGAATAAGCAATTTGAACGATTCCTGGGATGTATAGTCCACCTGCAGATTGGGTAGTTAAATTTCGCAATATCATTCTATCATCTAATAGCTTCATTTAACACCTCACAAGTTTACTGTACATCTTCATCATCTTCAACAATCATTTGAATGCTGCTTTCAGGAACAACATTGTATTTTGTCTTGATGCCAGTCTTCTTATTGGTAATTGTAATTTCAGGTGCAGTAGTAACATCAGCAACTACTCTATCACCAACCTTTACATTCATTGGGATTAACTCACCAGTAAATACATTCCATTCACCAGGGCCAACAGCAACCACATTGAATATGGCTAACCCTTGCTTGGCTAATGGTGTGATGATTCCAGCTGCAGACTTCTTTTCTTCACGCTGCAAAAATACTTTATTACCTGTTGCTTTCATTTGCTTCTTCCTTAGTCCAAATTACTTTATATTCATTCGTTGCTATTTCTTCTTCAATCTTTAATACGAACTTTGGATTCTTGTATGATTCCATCAATTCCTGTGTATAACACATTGATTGAATGGGGTCGCCATAAGGTACCCCATTTTGGTCGCAACGAAACTTCGTAATACGCCAAATGCTCATATTATGCCATTACCTGCTTTTTGAGATAACGAGAAAGATGAACAATGGTAGCCTGAGATGCACTCATGGCCTTCTTGTTACGAATGATCTGTTCAGCAGCCATACAAATTTCTGCTTCAAATGAAGTCAAAGGACGAAGATGATTCTTCGCAACCTGAACATGACGAACATTCTTTACAGTAGTACCAGTAACCTGCATACGATTACGGGACTGAATGGTGGGGCTGGTGACTTCGTAAGTGAGGCCATCGTGTGTATTAAGTACATAATTGCTAAACATATTTTATACTCCTTGTTAAATGTTTAATGTTTAGTTATGTTTCATAATATAGAAAACAAAATT
>Ga0310691_10006603_pt1 | contig 12329 bp, 13 predicted proteins | sample 176DNAGHGlowgp2_FD_203887 | JGI IMG/M metagenome (GOLD analysis project Ga0310691, IMG submission 203887) | Sheep rumen microbial communities from Palmerston North, Manawatu-Wanganui, New Zealand - 1766 DNA GHGlow gp2 (v2) (version 2) | ecosystem: Host-associated > Mammals > Digestive system >... | reverse complement strand
CTTCCTTTCTACAACAAAGGTAAGCAAAAACTGATATTCTTATCATTTTTTATCGTATTATTTAACGTTTTATATTCAAGAGTTATTAAGACTCTTAGTATTCAGCTGCAAAGTTAAAGCGGGACATTATATAAATCGGAATTATAGCCATCTGTGATGGCCCCATTTCTGTGCTTTCTGTGATATCTGTGTGACCTATAATAGCCATCTGTGATGGCCCACTTCCTGCTCTATCCATGCCAATCTTTTCTTGTTTTTGTTAAAATAACCGCAATCCCAAGAGCTTTTCAGCCCACCAATATTTCCTGCCCCTATCATCGATAAAGCAGACGATTTATCGCCCCCTAATTGTTTTTTTACTAGATTTTAACCATCAATTCAAAAATAATTCGTACCTTTGCACCGAATTCCGCGTATGCTTGCGCCGAAGCCAAGGGATTATATCCTGCGGAGGAAGGGTGGGTAGCGGTTTTCAGACATGATGAAGGCGTTTACAAGCGCTACGTTCGAGACGAATTGGAATCTGGTAAATTCAAAATTGGAATCTTGGACATAGCAACGGTAGATGACCCTGGGATGTGTTTATACGCGTCCCCTTATCTTATAAGGTAGGGAGACCTATATTCATATCGGCGTGGGCTCTGACGTTGTCTGTTCTATTCCAATGGGCAATACCAGAGCCTCAGTTCGTGGAGCGGACAACAGCGACGATTCCACGCTTTTTTTATGTCTTGGACCAGCGTTCTGGCGACATAAAGAAATTCTTTCGAAAGTTGTCCTATCCGACGTGAGTACGAAGAATACAGTTGCTCCTCAGCAAGCTATCCGTGCACCCCGTGCGGACACTCCGAACTTTGTCCCTGTCGCATCCCTCACCAAGGCCGAAACCGATGGTAATGCCAGTGCCGACTATGCTGGTCTGGCCAATCTCGAGGTCGATGACGACGAGATCCGCTGGTATCCCCTCAATATCTATCACTCCAATCCCAAGAAAGCTTTCCGTATCCGTGATGCCTTTTTTGAGAAAGGCTTCACCACCTATCTCCGTCTAAGATACCAGGAAGTCATCCGTCATGAGGAACTTCTCAACGAGGCCAAGCCCGTCATCAGCAATCTCATCTTCGTAGAGATCAAGAAGAAGATAGTCCGCGAGCTCAAACACTCAGATCCTGATTTCCTCTCTGTTCAGTTCATGACCAAGCCCAGGCGGAGTAGGGAAGAGAAGAGTCAGATTATCTCCGTCCCCCAGAAGGAGATGGAGAATTTCATCGATGCCGAGACCCGTGAAGATGTCGAGGGCCTGCGCATCCCCTTTGAGGTCGATGAGGCGAATGCCAGACCTGGCCGCAAGGTCCGCATCATCCGAGGCACCTTTGCCGGCATCACTGGAGAGATCAAGAACTTCAAGACCCACCGCATCGTCCTGGTCCGCTTGTCCGACCTTGGCCTGGCCAACGCCATCACCAAAATCCCCAAGTCCGACCTCCAGTTCCTTGAATAACCCCCTCCGCCATCTCTGATGGCCCCTTTCTGTGCTTTCTGTGGTATCTGTGTGACTTTAATCTAGCCATCTGTGATGGCTCCAAATATTTTGAATAATTTTGAATCAAATTTTGAATAATTTCTCGCCTTCAGGCGACCCCCATATATCGCCATCTGTGATGGCCCCCTATCTGTGCAATCCGTGCAATCTGTGTGACTTACAAACTCCCGCCATCTGTGATGGCTCACAAATTTTCCCTGCAAAATACGATCAACTTTCCCAAACTTTTCGTATCTTTGCACTCGGAATATAACATAAGGAGACAACAATATGGCAACAGCAATCAAAGCAATCCCGACCCTGTATGGTGAAGAGGCACGCCGCTTTCAAGAGATGGCAAACGCCGTTGAGGACAGCTACGATCCTCATAAGAAGCGTGTAATGACCCCTCGCCAGCAGAGTGCCTATAATTTCTTAAAGCGACAAGGTCTAATTTAACGGCCACATCCGTATATGAGTTTTGTAGAAGAATTCTGCTTCCATTGCCCATACACTGAAGAGGTTGCCAAGGAATGCCATGAGTTCCATTGTGGAGAGGCTGACCTTGATGATTTCTTCAGTAAGGATGCATTTGAATATGAAGAGTTTCGGATGGGGAAGAGTTACTGCATTAGGCTAAACGATTCTCCCAAGACCATAGTTGCCATTTATACTGTTTCAAGCGACAGTATCCGTATATTCGATTTACCTCGCAGCAGGCGTGATGCGATGCTGAAGATAACTCACCATCGTAAGCGTTTGAAACGCTATCCTGGAATCCTGATTGGACGTCTTGGCGTAAATTCTGAGTTTGCTCACCAAGGAATTGGAAGTCAAGTCCTTGATGTGATAAAGCTCTGGTTTGATAGTTCAGTAGTAAAAGCAGGTTGTCGTTTCCTTATTGTTGATGCACTCAACAAGCCCAATGTTCTTGCCTTCTACAGGAAGAACGGCTTTGAAACGTTGTTCACATCAGAGCAACAAGAAGATTTCTATGTCAATCCCCCCAAGGATGAAGAGCAAAGACTGATGCGTCTTGCAAACCCAATAAAGTTGGAAACAAGACTGATGTTCACCGATTTGCTCAAAGACTAATCCGTGTTCAATAAACGCCATCTGTGATGGCCAAATTTCTGTGCAATCTGTGGTATCTGTGTGCCCTTAGAAATTTCCGCTATTTGACTTTCCCCTTCGGGCCGTCGAGCTAAACCTTCTGCAATTTCAGCGGGACTGACATATCGCCATCTGTGATGGCTCAATATCTGTGATATCTGTGGTATCTGTGTGACCTATAACAGCCATCTGTGATGGCCCCAAAATTTCTGCCATTTCTGCAATTTCTGCGGGACCATTGCTCAATTTTGAATTAGATTTTCGAATAATTTCTCGCCTCTAGGCGATCCCCATACCCTTGCCATCTGTGATGGCTCAATTTCTGTGCTTTCTGTGTTTTCCGTGTGACTTTTATTCGCCATCTGTGATGGCCCCTTTCCGCTATTTCTGCTATTTCTGCGGGACTATTGAATAATTTTGAATCAAATTTTGAATAATTTCTCGCCATTAGGCGACCCCATATAATACGCCATCTGTGATGGCTTAATTTCCGTGCTTTCTGCGCTTTCCGTGTGACCTTTGATTAGTGTGACCTTAGATCTCCCTGTCGATTTGATACATTCCCCTGCTTTAGCAGGCTATAAAATATATAATGGATAAAATGCTAATGAAATATTTTTTCGTGCTTATAGCCTTTCTGGGTATAAGCTCATGTGCTAACTACAAAGAAGTCCCTTATTTCCAGAACTCTGCAGAGTTTGATGGCACTAAGGGCGCGATGCTCTATGACATGACCATTAAGCCCAAGGACCAGTTGACTATTTTCGTTACCTCCACCCCTCCTGAGGCTGCTGAGATTTTCAAAATTAGTCGTCCTGCTGAAATAGATATAAAAAATGTAAAGAATGGTGGAATCCCTTTGACTAGTTATGGTAGCCAGAATTACTATCTGGTTGAGAATGATGGTACAATTGAGTTCCCTATGGTGGGAAAAATCAATCTGGTAGGCAAGACCATCGAGCAGGCCAATCAAACCATTAAGGAAATGATTGCACCATATTTCACAAAGGATGTGTCGTATCAAGTTAATACATACATCCGCAATTATGATATCAGTGTGCTTGGAGAAGTCAAGAACCCCAATACCTTTAATATCGGTCGAAATAAATGTACAGTCTTAGAGGCATTAGCCATGGCTGGCGATATGACCATCTATGGCAAACGTGATAACGTGAAGATTCTCCGTGAATTACCCGATGGTACATACGAAGTTCATGAATTGGATATGCGCGATGCCAATATTCTGAATTCTCCATATTACTATCTCCAGCAGCGCGATATCGTGTATGTAGAACCCAACGAGGCTATGGCACAAAATGCAAAGATAGGACAGACACGTCAATTGTGGCTTCGTGGCGTAAGTATTACGATATCGTTAGGATCTTTACTATATAGAGTTTTACAATAATTATTATGTGTGGAATAGTAGGATATATAGGTACGCGACAAGCTTACCCTATACTTATATCTGGCCTTCACAGGCTTGAGTATCGTGGATACGACTCTGCTGGTGTAGCCCTGTTGGGCGAAGGTCAGCAGCAGATAGCCGTATATAAGGCCAAAGGCAAGGTCTCTGCCTTGGAAGAGGTTGCCAAGGAAAAAGATTGCACAGGTAACATAGGTATAGCCCACACCCGTTGGGCTACCCATGGCGAACCCTCTGTTGTCAATGCCCACCCTCATCTTTCCGAAAGTGGCAACTTGGCCCTGGTGCATAATGGCATCATCGAGAACTTCTCTGTCCTTCGCGACCAGTTGAAAGCTAAAGGCTATACCTTTAAGAGCGCCACTGACACAGAGGTGCTGGTACAGCTCATAGAATACTACGAGAACAAGCACCACTGCGATCTCGTATCAGCAGTGCGCTATGCCCTCAACAAGGTCATTGGTGCCTACGCAATAGTTCTCATAGACAAGCGTCAGCCAAACACGTTGATAGCAGCTCGCAAGAGCAGCCCATTGGTTGTAGGCATTGGCGAAGGCAATCAAGAGTTCTTCATTGCATCAGACGCAACGCCTATTGCCGAGTATACCAGCCATGTAGTGTATATCGACGACGAGCAGATTGTCCGCATTGAGCGAGGTAAGGAGATGGAAATCTCCAACCTTCAGGCCGAACACGTCGATGTCGATGTCACAGAGATCGATGTCGATTTGAATATGCTCGACAAGGGCGGCTTCCCGCATTTCATGCTCAAGGAGATCTTCGACCAGCCCAAGTGCCTCGAAGACTGTATGCGTGGTCGCTTGGAGGCCATGGACAAACGCCTGAAGATTGAGCCCGAGAATATCCAGTATGGCATCAACCTCTCTGCCGTCAATCTCTATGGCGACAGGCTTCTGAAAGCCAGCCGTTTCATCATCGTTGCCTGTGGCACCAGTTGGCACGCAGGCCTCATAGGCAAGCAACTCTTCGAGACCTTCTGCCAGATTCCTGTTCAAGTTGAGTATGCCTCTGAGTTCCGCTATCGTAATCCTGTCATCAATCCCGATGATGTCGTCTTTGCCATCTCGCAGAGTGGAGAAACGGCCGATACCCTTGCTGCCATCGAGCTGGCACGTAGCCAAGGTGCTTTTGTCTTTGGCATTGTCAATGCCGTAGGCAGCAGTATTGCCCGTAATACCGATACCGGCACCTATATCCATGTAGGCCCAGAGATTGGTGTTGCCTCTACTAAGGCCTTCACCGGCCAGTTGACGGTTCTCACCATGCTCGCGCTCACCCTGGGTCATAAGAAAGGCCTCCTTTCAGATGAAGACTTCTCTCATTACACCGAGGAACTCTCCAAGATACCCTCTATGATTGAGCAGGTGCTGAAGCAGAACGACCATATTGCCGAGATAGCCCGCACCTTCACCTACGCCCATAACTTCATGTACCTGGGCCGTGGCTGGAACTTCCCCGTTGCCTTAGAGGGCGCCCTGAAGCTGAAGGAAATCAGCTATATCCATGCCGAGGGCTATCCCGCTGCCGAGATGAAGCACGGCCCCATCGCCCTCATCGATGCCGATATGCCCGTGCTGTTTGTCGCCACCCACCACCAGCAATATCAGAAGATAGTCTCCAATATGGAAGAAGTCAAAGCCCGTGGAGGTCGTATCATAGCCGTGGTCACAGAGGGCGACGAGCAAGTTCGCGCCATTGCCGACTGGATTATCGAGGTGCCCCAGACCTTGAATTTCCTGGCACCCCTGTTGAGTGTCATCCCCCTCCAGATGCTTGCCTATCATGTGGCTGTCCGTAAGGGCTTGAATGTAGATATGCCAAGGAATTTGGCGAAGTCTGTGACAGTGGAGTAAATATGAGTAAAGCAAGGATTGAAATAAAAGGTGTAGCAGAACGCGAAGACCTGCAACGATGGGAAGACCATATGCTTGAAAAGGCGAAATGCTGGAATCAGTATTGTGATGGTCTTTATAGTGAAAACGAGATTCGTGCTGTCCATGTAGTAAAGGAAGAGAATCCTAACCAATATTATCTTACAACACTATGTGAAGACTGTATTAAATATACCAGGAGTTATGGTATTCTAGTGAAAGAGAAGTATTTGATGGTTGAAACACAACAAAAGAAGGACAACCTTCTGTAATTGAATAATGGATTCTGACAGCATAAGTTAGAACAACAATTATTTGAACGATATGAAAGGAATAGTACTCGCCGGAGGTTCTGGCACAAGATTATACCCTATAACAAAGGGTGTCAGCAAGCAATTGCTGCCGATTTATGATAAACCGATGGTTTATTATCCCATCAGTGCGCTGATGCTGGCTGGTATAAGGGATATTCTAATCATTAGTACACCTTATGACCTACCTGGCTTCAAACGCCTTTTGGGTGACGGTTCAGACTATGGTGTACACTTTGAGTATGCTGAGCAGCCCTCTCCAGATGGACTTGCCCAGGCCTTCATTATTGGAGAGAAATTTATTGGTAACGATAGCGCCTGCTTAGTACTTGGTGATAATATCTTCTATGGCGCAGGTTTCACAGCTTTGCTTCGTAAAGCAGTTGAAGATGCTGAAGTTAATGGAAAGGCATCAGTATTTGGTTATTGGGTTAGTGATCCAGAGCGTTATGGTGTAGCTGAATTTGACAAGCAAGGCAATTGCTTGAGCATTGAAGAGAAACCCAAGGAGCCGAAAAGTAACTATGCAGTGGTGGGTCTGTACTTTTATCCCAATAAGGTGGTAGATGTGGCTAAACATATCAAGCCCTCTGCCCGTGGTGAATTGGAGATTACCACTGTTAATCAGGAGTTCCTGAATGATGGAGAACTGAAAGTTCAGGTCTTTGGCCGTGGCTTCGCATGGTTAGATACAGGTACCCATGATAGCCTTGCTGAGGCATCTACATTCGTAGAGGTCATTGAAAAGCGTCAAGGTTTGAAGGTTGCTTGCTTGGAGGGTATAGCCTATCGCAATGGCTGGATTAGTGAGGAGCGTATGCGAGAGATAGCCAAGCCCATGCTCAAGAATCAGTATGGTCAGTACCTGCTGAAGGTGATTGACGAGATGAAAGAAGATGTTAATTCGACTACATTTAATAAGTAAAATAGCATGAGGGTACAATATATTGATGTGTTAAAGGCAATTGCAATTATTGCGGTTGTACTATATCACGCTGGCCTGATGACTTATGGCTATTTGGGAGTTGATATATTTTTGGTTATTGCTGGTTATTTAACTACAAAGAGTTTGTATGCCAAGATATTTGTCAGCAATAAACTATCAATATGGGGGGGGGTATTTTAACTTTGAAGTAAATCGCATTGTTAGGCTATTGCCTCCTCTCTTGGTTGCTGGCTTATTTTGTATGTTATTAGGCTATTTTGTAATGCTACCTGATGACTATGAGAATTTGAGCCAGTCGGTTATAGCAACAAATGGATTTGCAAACAATATACTTGCAGCTATTACAACAAAAGATTATTGGGAAGTTTCAAATGATTATAAGCCATTAATGCATACTTGGTATGTAGGTGTAATTTTCCAGTTCTATTTTGTTTATCCCTTGCTATTTTATATGGCAAATTATAAGAATAATCAATTAAAAACTCTCCTTACTCTAATATCAGTTCTAGGTGCAATCTCATTACTATATTATTTTAGTATAACAGATGTTTCTCATCTTGCTGAGAGATTCTATTATATGCCATCTCGTTTCTATGAATTTGCCGTAGGAGGGATTGCAGCTTTGATATATAAACCACAAGACAATAAACCATTTGGTAGAAATTTTGTTTATATAAGCTATGTAGTTCTATTATTATTGTTATTTGGAAATGTTGACTTGATACCATCTTATGTAAGGCTTGTGGCAGTTGTGGCTTTGTCTTGTATCTTGATATGTTCAAAAAATGTATTGGAAAATAATGTAACAGGTAATATTGTAATAGCAAAAATAGGTGCAGCTAGTTATAGCATCTTTATTTGGCATCAGATATTGCTTGCTTTCTACAGATACACAATAACAAGTGAATTCACAATAGGATCTTATGCGGTTCTTCTTTTAGGAACGATTCTAATGTCATGGCTGTCATACATATTTATAGAACAAGGTGTAACAAATGCCCTAAAATCAAAAACGAGAAAGCATAGATTCTATGCAATGACAGTATTGATATTTGTAGCGTTAACTTCTTACTCGGGTTTTATCTATATGAAAGCTGGTGTAGTGCGAGATGTGCCTGAACTGGAAATAACGAAGCAGAGTATACATCGAGGGATGCATGCTGAATATTGCGATAGAGGTTATCAATATGACAAAGACTTTAGTACAGGGAAGAAACATTGGCTTGTCATAGGTAATAGTTTCGGGCGTGATTTTGTAAATACTATTTTAGAGTCGCCAATTGCAGATAGCGTAGAAGTTTCATATGTAGATATACTTTATTTCAAAAATGAAGAATATAACAAACGTTTTGCATTAGCAGACCGTGTATTTATATCTTCATATAATATTGAAGAAAAAACTATTTCAGAAATTGAGATAAACTGCAAGGTTAATAATTTCCCAACGGAAAGAATCGTAATAGTAGGAGAGAAAAATTTTGGGAAGACAAATGGTGTGTTTTATATGCATAGGAATTCACCGAGTTATTATGCACAACGTACTAAGGTTGACATGTCCTATTTAGAAAAGAACAAAAAATTCAGCTCATTATATGGTAAAAGATATTTAGACTTGTTTTCATTGGTTATCGATGAAAAAGGTACTGTACCTGTATTTACGCCAGATAAGCGTTTTATAAGTCAGGACTGTAAACACTTTTGCAAGGGTGGGGCTCTTTATTTCAGCCAATTGATAGATTGGTCGAAATATCTTGATTAGATTAAAGACATTGTTTGTAGAATTATGATATATGTAACAAAAACTAATATAGAAGGGGTCTTAATTATTGAACCAAAGATTTTTGGCGATAAAAGGGGATACTTCTTTGAAAGCTTTTCTCAGCGAGAATTTGACGAAAAGGTAGCGCCTATTCTTGGGCATACAATCAACTTCGTGCAGGATAATGAGAGTATGTCAAGCTATGGTGTAATGCGAGGCTTACATTTCCAAAGACCTCCTTATACCCAGAGCAAGCTGGTACGTTGTGTAAAAGGTGCTGTTTTGGATGTGGCTGTAGATATCCGCAAAGGTAGCCCTACTTATGGCCAGCATGTTGCTGTAGAGCTGACTGAGGACAACCACCGTCAGTTCTTTGTGCCTCGCGGCTTTGCTCATGGCTTCGCTGTTCTTAGTGAAACAGCAGTTTTCCAGTATAAGTGTGATGAGTTCTATCATCCAGAAGCTGATGGTGGTATCAGCATCATTGATGATAGCCTAGGCATTGACTGGCGCATTCCTACCGATAAGGCACTTTTGAGTGACAAAGACACAAAACATGCTTTGCTTAAAGATTTCGAAAGTCCATTTGACATAAAAGTAAGTTTATATTGAAATGGTGATACTTGTAACAGGAGCCAACGGACAGTTGGGTAATGAGATGCAGATTGTCGCAAAACAAAGTAGCGACAAGTACATCTTTACGGATGTTTGTGTTGGCTATGAAAAGTTGGATATAACAGACTTGGAGGCAGTTCGCAAAGCCGTAAAAGAGAATGATGTCAAGTGTGTTGTCAATTGTGCTGCATGGACGAATGTGGATGGGGCAGAAGATCCTGATAAATATGCAATTGTAGAAAAATTGAACGCTATTGCACCTGAGAATTTGGCAAAAGCGATGAAGGAAGTTGGTGGGCTTTTGGTTCACGTTTCTACAGATTACGTGTTTGGTGGAGACCCCTACAACACTCCTTGTAAGGAAGACCAGAAGGGTACACCAACTGGTGTTTATGGACTCACGAAATTACATGGTGAACAAAAGATTCAGGCAGTGGGATGCAATTATGTAATCCTGCGAACAGCATGGCTATATTCAGAGTTTGGTAAGAATTTTGTTAAGACCATGCTGAACTTGACGGCAACGAAGCCACAGTTGAAGGTTGTTTTTGATCAGGTTGGCACACCAACTTATGCACTAGACCTTGCCAATGCTATTTCGTCTATCATTGCGGATTATAAAAAGGAGTGGAACCTGAAACCTGCAACTTGGAACTATTCGAAAAACGGAATCTACCATTTTTCTAATGAAGGTGTCTGCTCATGGTATGACTTTACGAAGATGATTGCAGAGATTGCAGGGAATACCAATTGTAACATTCAACCTTGTCATAGTGACGAATTTCCTTCTCCAGTTAAGCGACCAGCCTTTTCTGTCCTCGATAAAACAAAGTTAAAAAATACGTTTGGAATAAATATACCATATTGGGTGGATAGCCTTAATAGTTGCCTCTCAAAAGGAATCAAATAATAAAAGAAAAGTGTCGAATACATCAACGAATAATAAAAGGATTGCGAAGAACACGCTTTTGCTATATATCCGACTGTTTGTAACTATGATTATTGGTTTGTTTACAAGCCGCATAGTTTTGCAAACATTGGGTATAGAGGATTATGGCGTATATAATGTTGTTGCAGGTTTTGTGGCAATGTTTTCGTTATTTACAAGCTCTTTGTCTTCTGCAATCAGTAGATATTTAACTTATAACCTTGGAAAAGGTGATAAAGATACACTGAGCCGTGTTTTCTCTACAAGTATGAATATAATGGTTTGTACGGCATTTCTATTCATCGTTATAGGAGAACTCTTGGGAATTTGGTTCTTAAACGCTCATTTGAATATACCAGAAGATAGAATGTATGCTGCTAATTGGGTATTCCAATTAACGTTGCTAACGTTTGCTACAAATCTAATAAATGTACCTAACAACTCCACTATTATAGCGCATGAGCGTATGGATTTCTTTGCTTATGTAAGCATATTTGAAGTTGTTATGAAGTTGGTTATTGTTTACATGCTATATGTGTCTCCATTTGATAAACTCATAACGTATGCTTTTCTATATTGGCTTGTAGCTATATTAATTCTCTGTATATATTCGTTTTATTGTAAGAAGAACTTTAACGAATGCCGCTATCATAAGGTCTTTGATAAGGATTTGCTAAAAGAAATGTCTGGCTTTGCAGGTTGGAACCTATTGGGTTCAGGTACATATATCTTTAATACCCAAGGCGTGAATATATTGACGAATATGTTCTTTAATGTGGCCTCTAATGCTGCACGTGGTGTGGCAAATACTGTGGAGGGCATTGCGAAACACTTTGTGCAAAATTTCACAACTGCAATAAATCCGCAGATTACTAAATCTTACGCTGAAGGTAACTTCCCATATTTATATAGTCTTGTTTGTCGTGGTTCAAAGTTCTCATATATTTTGATGCTATTCTTCTTTGTGCCATTCATGTTCGAAACGGAGACTATTATGAAATTATGGCTTGGCGAATATCCATTAGAAGCACCTGTATTTCTTCGCCTATCAATGATAGGAACTATGTTTGATTTGTTAGGTAATTCAACAGCAAATGCGGCATGGGCAACTGGTGATATAAAAAAATATTATATTATTGTTGGAGGATTGGGTATGGCCGTATTTCCTCTGACATGGGTTGTTTTTGCTATGGGGTTCCCTGCATATACGGCATATATCGTTTTTGCATTGATATATGCAGTAATAATGGTGGTAAAAGTGTATATAATTAAAGGCCTTGTAGGGTTTCCTCCTAGGCTTTTCTTAATGTCTGTAATATTACCAATACTGGTAACAACTATTACCTCTTTTATTGTTCCAGCTATAGTATTTTATTCGATGGACGGTTCAATAATAAGAACTATAGTCGTGTCGGCTGTTAGCATTGTATCTGTTGCGATTTGTACATATTATACGGGCCTAACTGCGCAAGAGAAGAATTTTGCATTATCTCAAATGAAAAGATTTATTCCATTTTTAGAGTCAAATACAAAATGATAGATTAAGGCAGAAAGTACTGATTTGTTAAAAATCTCTAAGTCGCAAGGCGTAACAATAAAAAGGAAAGAGTCAAAGTCCAAATATACTAAAAGAAAGATTGAGACCTTTTCCCCTGACTTATTCAGAATTCATAGTAGGATTAAAAAGAAATATTGCTGTCCGATAAAAATCGGAATTGATTAATATTCATTTGAAACTGCCTTTAAACAGGCAAATTTAGTTTTCACTTCAAAAAGTAACCCTTCCTATGTGGGAAAAAGTTCCAATTGTTGGATAT
>Ga0310691_10006602_pt1 | contig 12329 bp, 13 predicted proteins | sample 176DNAGHGlowgp2_FD_203887 | JGI IMG/M metagenome (GOLD analysis project Ga0310691, IMG submission 203887) | Sheep rumen microbial communities from Palmerston North, Manawatu-Wanganui, New Zealand - 1766 DNA GHGlow gp2 (v2) (version 2) | ecosystem: Host-associated > Mammals > Digestive system >... | reverse complement strand
CTACTACTATTTGAAGTGGATTTATCATACCATATTCTCCACCTTTACCAAGGTCGATTGATTCACCACCATAGTTAGTAGCCATTTCATAAAGTTCGTTTTCAGGATCGATTGCTACAATTTGATAACCATTTCTTATATGACTTCTAAGCATTAATTTAGCTGCTGTTGATTTACCTGAACCTGAAGTACCAAGTATAATCATATTGGCATTATTTCTATTATTTTCTTTCTTAGTTTGATATAAGAATTGATTAAATAATATAACTCCACCTGAGAAATCTACACCAAGAAGTGTTGATAAACCAGGGTCTTTAATACTATCGAATATATATGGATACATAGCAGCTATTGAAGGTGAAGGTATTGGTGTACCAATTCTATCTTCAATATCTTGCTTAGGGAATATTGGAACTATAGATTTTAAAACTTTTTCTTGTTCAAATCTTAAAGCTACACCCTTCATTTCCATAGCATCTAAATAGTTTTTAACATTAATTCTTTTTAAATCTAATTCTTCTTGACTATCAGCAGTAATCATAATATGCATTTGATAATCAAATATTTTAGATTGACTAGCTGCAAGCATTGTTGTAAAACCTTCAAGTGATTCATAATCTTGTCTAATTCTTTCTTTTAAAGTTAAATCTTTTTCTTCAGTATATCTTACTTTTAAATCAGCAACTTGCTTATTAATCATCTTAGATATACTAGAAAAAGGAATTGGTATATGCTTAGCAACAACTTTAATTCCTGACATACTAGTTAAACTAGCTAAATAACCAGGATATACATATTTAGGATATGATACGATAGTTAAAATAGTTGAGTATTTTCCACTTATAACAAAATCGCTCATATTGAATTGTAGTCCTTTAGGAGCTACTTCTGATCTGAATATACTCATGCTACCATCACCGTCCCAAATGTAGTAGTTTGTCCACCATTTAAGAAATTATCAAGTATAATTCTTAAATCTTCATTATTAGTTTGACTAGCTATTAATCCTGCTGTTGATAAACCATTAATAAGTGCACGAACTTTCTTTTGTAATAATTCAACATTCTTTTCTTTGAATAGTATAAAATATTCAGTATCAACAACATTATTAGTCATAAAATAATTACCTTTTTGAATATCTTGATTAATTAATTTACGAACTTGTTGATTTGTTTGTTGTTGATATAAAAGTTGAAGTTGTGATAAATACATTGATATATCGACAGGTCTATCTGCTACTACTAACCAGAATTCATAATCAATTGTATTGTAGAAATTACGTAATGCAATTAGTGCATTAGCTTGACTATCTTCATCTAAAATAAAGATATTTCTAGGAGTTATTTTAACTCCAGATACTTTATTTTGATCTGGTAAAATAATCATACCATTAGTTATAGATTGAATATTAATCCAATCTTCTGTCCACTTACTACCTTGTTGTGTAGTGGATCCTTGATTCGTCTTTAGATTCGAATTCAGATTCATTTAAGAAACACCAACCCTTCCATGTATATCTTTTTCTTCCTATGAAGTATTTAATTAATTCCGTTATAAGTTGCCTAACATTATGGTAATAAGCAACCGGTAAAACTAAGAACCCAGCAAATAATCCTGGCGATATTGCAAGTAATGCAAATCCAATTTGATCCATAGGTACTATAGCTATTAATATAATTGTACATACTATACCAATACCAAGTATTATTAAATCAACCATATGGAATAATCCAAGTATTAATTGACCTCGTTTGGTATTAGCAGGTATTAAATAATTTCCATTCACTATATATCACACTATCCTTTCTAACTTTTTCCACTGAATCTATCATTTTGTATATAATGTTCATTAGCTTTTTCTTTTTCAGCTTTTTCACGAGTAAGAGTATCGATATCTCCTTGTAAAGTATCAATTGTATCATTAACAGAAGATCTATCAGTAACTTCTAAGCCATACGCTGCTGCCTCATCTAATTGACCCCTAAGAACAGTATCATTTCTATCACCATCAACAATTGATTTTAAATAGAAATCTTCGTTGTTCTTTAAAATTAATCCTTGATACTTTTCTGCATCTTCCATTGTGATTTCATCTCTATATTCATTACCATTATTATCAAATAATGAAATCATAAATGCACTTTGTCCAGCTGCTGCTGCTGCATTTTTCTTAGCCATGAAATCTTTGTAATTGATTGTGCCATCCAAAGCATCTCCAGCAGTATTTGTAAGACCTGTTGCTTTACCACGAGTCCAATCTTGTTTAACCATTTCACTAGAAACACGAGATTTAATATTCTTAAGTGCATTTTGATGAGCTTGTTTTTCTTTAATTTGTGAACCAATTGATGCAATACTTCTCTTATTACGTGAAGCAATTGTTTCACCAAATCCTAATCCAGTAGCTGTTGAAAGTGCACGTCCTAAGAAAGTAGATCCTTCGGTACCTGCAGCAAGTGCAGTAGAATTTCTTTTTGCTAAAGCATCCATGACAGCTCTACCATTATGATCTTTAGCATTAATTCCTGCATGTGCACCGGCAGCTAATCCTCCACCTACACCAAATAAACCAGCACCTACATTTTTCATAGTATTTAAGAAATTATGATCATGTCCATTTGCTTCATCAGCTAAACGGCTTGATCTAAACCCTGATATTCCTGATCCAATTGCACCAAGTCCTAATGCACCAGCAGCGGCAATTTTACCAATTCCACTGAATGCTCCACCTTCAGGCATCTTAACACCTATTGCATCGCATATAAACTTAGGAGCATCTTTAGCAAAGAATAGTAATGCTATTACTAATGCTATCTTAACTAATCCATTTGTTGCACCTAATGCAGTATTGCCTGATGTGATTTGTTGAATTAATAAAACCATTAAGCTTATTACTGCAAGTCTTACAAATAATTCAATATATGTTCCTATTAATAATTTAGTCCATTTTGAGAAAGCACCATCTTTTGAAGCCTTTGGATCTATATAACTCATTATTGGTATTGGTGCTATTGCAAATAATATAATTATTTTAAATGTCCTTGTAGCTATATCTATACACATACCTAATGCTAATAGTGTTATAACTACACCAATAGCAGTACCAACTAATGGCATATAATTAAATTTATACTTTTCTGAAGATGCTGGGTCTTCATCATTAATATGATTTTGTAGTTCTCCTACACTTGGAATACATTTTGTTGCTCCATCATCTTCATAACATAAATCTTCAGTAACACCATCAGCTTCAGTAATAGTTCCATCATTCCTTGAAATAAATGTACCATTATATATACTAGCTGCTATAACTTTCCCTTTAGTTTCCATATCAATAGATGCACCTTTTTTACCGGTTATTATATTATCTATTGTATTATCTTGAATTATGTGTCCTTGAATAGTCATCATTTCTTCTGATATTCTAGGAAAAGAAATAAGAAGTATTAACGAAATAATAATTCTCATTACTAGTTTACCAGCGCCTTGACTTTTATCAGTTAAACTATCTGGATTAATTACATATGTTAGTATTGAGAATGTTACTTTGAATAACATGTATATAGCTACTATCATGTAAACTCTATAATATATGTCATTGTATAGTGAAGAAAAATCTGTACCTTCTGCAGTCATTATACCAGCTATATCATAAAGTAATTTCATAACTCCACCAAATAACCAAAATACTACTTGATCAAGAGTACTAAATAAGCTTCTTACTAAGTTCCAACCAAATCCACGATTCATTTCAGAAATAAATAATATCGCTTTCATCTTACCACCCCTTCATGTCACAATTATCTATTACGTGTTCAGCTACTTGACTAGCAGCATCTAATAGATAAGATAAAATAATTGGAATAAAGAATAATGCAACTGCTGCTATTAATCTTTTAACCAAATTACTTATTGCCTTATTCATTTCTTTATCATCACTGTTCATAACAGCTTTACCAAAATCAACCATTCCAAGTACTATTACTAAAATTGGAGCAATAATTCTTACATATCCAAGAAGATCTTTTATATCATCCATAACATGTTCACCAAGAATACCTTCACAAGTTTCTGTTATTTCTGTTCCTTCTTGATCAGTAGGAACTAATTCACCCGTTTGTTCCCCACCTATATTATTTTCTGCTTGTTCTGTTAATTCTTGTCTATTTTGATCAGTTAGTGCATCTCCAAGAATTTGTACTTGACTATCACTATGAAATCCTTCGCTTTGTGCAGTTATTTCATCAATAACTGTAAGTCCACCAAAATCATCAGCTTGAAATCCAACTATACCAGCACATCCTTTTGATGTTATAGCATTATAAATATTTTCACCACTGCCGTCACCAAAGTATATAGATTGACCATCAGCCCAAACTGCCTCATTACCATTAAGTGTTTGAATTTCTTGAGTTCTAGGATTAACAAATTTAACACGTCTAGTTGAACTATCAGGTATAATTATTAATTCTTTGCCTTCATATATTGAGTTATCAGCATTACTTACCTTAATTTTATACTTACAATAACCTATTCCTTGCCTATTAAGGTTATTTATTGTTGTACCTGCATATGAAGGATAATCTGCAGCCCATACACTTGCATTATTTATACCAAAAATCATAAATACAAATACTAATATGATTGATAATTTTTTGATACTTTTTTTCTTCATAAGTTACACTCCTTTTTTGCATAAAATCCCTATTATCATTATAACATAAAAAAAATAATAGCGAAACACATTTCGCTATTATTTTAACTATTTTTTTAATTAATATTTTTCCAGCATTCAGCCCAGCTTGTAGTACCAGTAACATCTGAATCTTCATCAGCACCACTTGATGCAAATAGTCCCATTACTAATGATACTAATGTAGCAACAAAGAATACTGCTACTGCTGCGATAGCACGTTTAATTAATCTACCAGTTGCAGCTTTGATTTCTTTATCATCACTTGATAAAACTGCTTTACCTAAATCGATAGAACCCATGATAATTAATAAAATTGGAACACCAATTTGAATAATTGGTAATACACCTAATTTTACGAATCTAATAATTGGCTCTAAATCTCCACAACCTTCAATTTCTAAAATACTAAATAAACTCATTCTAACTCCTCCTTAACTCTAACATAATAATACCTTAATTTTTATATACAGTCAACAATCAATTTACAGATTTTGACATTTTAATAATTTACAATTCCTAATCTGCTAAGTAAATCTTGTAGAATTTCTGAATTATTTGCTCTTTCATCCATTGGTGGTAAAACAGCAAATGTTTTAATCTTAGCTTCATATTCTAATTCTTGAATATCACTATTACTCATTACATTGCTAGTAATAATTATTTTTTTACCAGCAACGCGTTCAAACGCTTTTCTATTATATAACATTAACTTATTTAATTTAAGTGTAGATGGTTCCAATAAATATATAACATCAGTACATATATTTTCGTCTCCTTCTTTATTTAAATCAACAAGTATAACATCCTTATCTCTATGTTTTAATAATTCATTACTTAATTGATCTTTTGATGTAGAAATCATATTTGGCTCTTTTAAGAATGTAAAATCTTTCTTATCAAGTTCAATAGCTAAAGCATTTTTACCCATATTTTTTAATTCTTTCATAAGCATATAAATAAGTGTTGTTGCTCCAGAATGTTCTGTAAGATTCTTAAATCCTAAAACCATTGGTCCACTATTTATAACTTGATTTATTACCGTAGTATTTCCACCTTCAATAGGTGTTTGTACAACTGATCCATTAACATCATTTAATTGATGTAGATGTGCTACATCTCTATATGTATTTGGATTATTAAGTAAATATTTAACTCCATCTAAATTAGTAGTAAAGTTATAAATACCCATTGATATTATCTTTGATAAAAATGTAGGTGCCAAACACTCAGGTGTGTCTGGAAGTAATACTATAATCTTCTCCACATCTAGTGATAAAGCAAATTTTTGTAAATTTCTAACATCTTTATAATCTTTTATAGCAGTTAAATCTAAAATCATTCTACCAAAAAAGAAATTAGAAAACATTTGAACTAATTCTTCTGCTTCAAATACACCATTAATTGCTTTTATTACTTCAATATCTAAATTTGCAAGTTCATTTTGTCTTTCATTTGCAATAATTACATTCATGTATTTTCCCCTCCATCTTTATTGTACTGAACATCTACCATTTTCAAGTCCACTATGATTTTCACCAGATGAATATATTAAAGCAGTTTCACCTTTAACTGCAAATATATTTTGTGCTGATGTTCTAGCAAATACTTTACTAAAAATAGGTATATTAATATTAACATATGTTACTATTGAATAATAAGCGCCTTTATAATTATAGTTACTATTTGATGTTCCACCTACATCTACTTTTTGTATCTTATAACAAAATCTAGGTGTACTATTTGAATCCCTAGCCATACTATAACCTTCAGGACATCTTACATCCTCACTTAAGCTATATTTATTAGCTGATAATGTCTCTTCTATTTGTTTCATAGCATCACATGTTAATCCTTCGTGTTTTTCAATAATACTACGTATTTCATTTTTAGCACGAAAAGCTTTAGTGTAATTTACACTAAAGGCCAAAAAACAGTTAACAATTATCATAAATACTACAATAAATTGTAATGTAAAAATTCCACCAAACGCATCTTTCATGCTATCACCACTCTTCTATTTTTATCTAATAATGTATTCAGTATCGCCTTTTATACCATGGTTGTCTTCAACAGTTGATATATCATCCCAGTTATCATTAATAGCATCTTGAATTTTAGGCCACATTACCCAGAAAAATGCTATAATTGCTCCAATTGCGATGATAGTAACAACAGTCATGTTTAATTCTCCAGTCGCTTCCTTCATAAATTATCTCCTCCTCTATCATATATAATTTATTATATCATACTATTAATACTTTTCTATATTATTTTTCACTTTTTACAAAAAAATATGTAAATAAAAAAGTAGAAGATTACTCTTCTACATTTTTATCAATTACTTTAAATAATTTTTTTCTTTTATAGTTTTCTAAATCTTTTATAACACTATCGGGTATAGAATTTCTCTTAATATTATATTTTCTAATATCTGTTAAAGAAACTATTACTCTAGCTATCCTTTTTTCTATAGTATATATTTTTTCACGAAGTTCTTTTAATTCTGTAATATTATCTGCATTCTTATCTTCAAATTCATCTTCAGTTCTTATTAATACCAAATCTTTATTGTCATAGTATAAACCATAACTAGTATCTAATTTATAATTACTCTTAAATGTTTTAATATCCTCGATTTTAGTAGTACCAACTCTAATAGATGATACAGTTATTTTATCTAATAAACTACCATCTTTATAACTAGCATATGTCTCTTCAATTTTCTCTGTATCATTATCACTAGTATCAGAATATGATCCAAAGAATACTGGTTTATTATCTTTTATAACAGCTATATTATCTGTTATATTATTAGTTATATAGGTATATAAACTAAAATCAAGTGTATGTGTTATAACTAAATTCTTAATTGATTTTATTTTGTCTAGTTTATTATCAAATATTTTATTTAGTCTTTCATATTCATCAATAGCATATAAATCTTTTTCTTCATCTATAAGCGGTGCTCTATTGATATTAGATACACAACTAATTAAATCTGCTTTTGTTTCATCAAATTTAATATATTCCATCTAAATCACCCTCAAAACTAAGGCATATTATATCATATTTACTATAAAAATGCAAATTATCTACCTTCAGATAATAAAGTGTCTAAAACTACTATATCATATCCTTTTTGTTTAATAAAGGATATAATACTAGGTAATTCTTTTAAAGTATCATTATTAATACTAAAACTAATAATGCTTCCATTAGTCAAATTATTCTTAACTGTTATAAAAGGATAATTAGTAATACTTATGGTTGGTTTTATAGTATACATATTATAACTACTACATAAATCTAGTATATCTTTGTTTTTATAATCAGTATAACAGTACTTAGGATTAGTATTAGTAATAGATGATAATAAATTATTAGTCCATGCAAATTTGTCTTTAGAATACTCATTATCATATCCAAGATTTTCAAGTTCAAATCCATCATGTGAAAGTTCTATCATTATATCAGTATTATTCTCTAAAATACTACCATCTACAAATAATGTAGCTAAGGTATCTTTATCTACTAAAATATTTATTAAATCTTTTATACCTGTTGAATCAGTTATCTTAAATACTAATGCCACTTGCATTTTAGAATTATTACCACTAACTATATATTTACTATAATCATCTATAAAAGAAATAGTTGGATTTACTTCTTTAAAAACATACATACCTGGATCATAATTATTATTCTTTTTCATCTGTTGATAACTTTTATTAACATTAATATCTATTCCATTAATACCGGGTATTATTTCATCATCATGTATTATAGCATTAACTGATTCAACATAATAATTATCTTTATTACTAATTATACTTTTCATAACAGGATCATTCCTTTTTATTATTTCAGTAGCCTTATCAGTATAATAAAAACTAAATATAGCGAATACAAATACTCCTAAATAAGATATATATTTTTTTAACATATAATCACCTATTAAAGTATATGATTGTTTCAAAAAAATAATAAATAAAATAGGAATTTCTTCCTATTTTATTTTTTCTATTTCTTCTATTGATAGTCCAGTAGCTTCAGATATTTGTTCTAATGAGAAATTCATAGAAAGCATATTCTTTACTACTTCTATTTTTTCTTGTTGCATTCCCTGTTGTATTCCCTGCTGTATTCCCTGTTGAATCCCCTGTTGAATCCCCTGCTGTATTCCCTGTTGTAACCCAACTCTTTGCCACTCATCCTTTAATGCCCATTCTTTATCATATGATTCACCAAATGTTTTTTCTTTAGTAACCTTTATTGATTCATCTACATAATCTTCCATTATTTCATCCCCCATACTTATATCCTTTGCCTTTTTTATATTAGGCTCCGTAAGTGCTAAAATGCATTTTTCAAATTCATCTAGCCCTTTCTTGCCATAAGTATACCATTTTTTTCTTATATTGGGTATATATATTTGTACAAAAGTTATATTTCTTGTTAACTCTATTCCTTCTTCATTTCTTATACTATATATTTCCATTTCTTTATCATTTCCTTCAAATGAAAAATTATTTAAGTTTATTTGAATTGTTTGCTTATAATCATATTTGCTTCCTTCCTTTACATCTATTGCATATATTCTATTCATATACTCTATATTCCTTTCCATTGTTTCTAAACTAGAATTATTATTTACTTCAATATTTATATAACTTCCATTTATATCTGCCACATAATCACATCTTTCATTTTTATCACTATTATTTTCTTTATCTACATTATTCTTATATAGTTTAATTTTTTTAGACAATTCATCATAACTTACATCAAGTATAAAAGATAAAAGCTTTGCAGAATATTTAATTCGATTTTTATTTTGAAACATAGTTCTGAACATAGTATCTGATACTATTGATGCTTTTTCTCCTTCCTTTAATTTTTTAATCTCTACTGCATAATCAGTACTAACTTTATAATCATATATACACTTAGCACTATAATTTTTAATTCCTAGCATGTTATCCCTCCTTTTAATGTATTTTTTCGCTAGTAGGACTACTCTAACATATAGATAAATACCATGCAAATGTCCATTTTTTAAATTTAAAACAATATAAAAACTGAAAATTAAGTTTTCATACAAGGATTACTTAATTTTCAGTTTATTCTTTATTTTAAAACACTAGTTTTCAAGAAATTTATTTTTTTATCATAAAAAAACTTACCGAAGTAAGTTTTAAAAGGTTTATGATTATAGACTAGTAAACATATGTAACATTGCAAATAGTATAAGTACCATAACACCAGCACCAGTAGCTACAAGCATTGTCATTGTTTGACCTTCCATATGTCCTAATCTTTCTTTATATTTTGTTTCTCTTGCTTTATTTTGAAGATTAGATACTGTTCTTGAGAACATTAATAATCTTTCTTGTTTATCTTCTTGTTTACCTAATCCTAAACGATATAGTAAACGCATCATACGCATTGAATCTCTAACTGGATATTGATTAGCAAAATCCATATATGGATCAATACTTGAATCACCTGAATCTATCTTAGCTATCATTTCTCTTAATCCTGGTTTAAAAATATCAGGAGCATCATCTATACTCTTAGCAAGTGCTACTGGTACAGTATAATGTTGAATTAAGATTTCAAGTCCTTTTAGATAATAAGGTAACATTACATCTATATCATGTAAGTGTTTTTTATAATATTTCTTTAAATTATTATAATTTGATTTAAATACTAAATAACCTATTAATATAGCTAAAACTATATTTAAAACACTTAGTTCTGCTAAGAAGATAAATAAGAATATTACTATTGTGAGAAATCCCATCTTTAATCTCTTATTATATAAAAGATTAGGATCTACTTTATCACCATATTTTGCCATAACTAAGAAGTCATAATCATCTTCTTTTAAATGTTCAAATAACACTTGATTATCTTCAATAAACTTTCTTGAATTAATTGTATTATTATAAAATAAAACAAATAGTATTATCGCACCAAACATCAATACTTCCATTATTCAGCACCTACATTCTCGTTATAATATTTTTCTCCTTTAAGAAGAAAATAACTATTTACTATAATAATACCATGTAGGATAGTTAACATAAATGGATTAGAAAGTAATGCAATATATGTTTCTTTTCCTAATAAGTATTGAACTAACATAACAAGTAGATATAACATAACACCATATTTTAAGAATGCTTTATGGAAACTAGCTCTATCTAATCTATCACGATATACACTTTCAACAAGCATATCGATATCAAGCTGCATGTTTTCTAGTGATTCACCTGTATCTCTAGCACCTTCTTTAGTTATCTGTAAGAATAATTGATGCATATTCTTAACTATATAAAATGGATATCTTTGATTCATATAATCTATAGCTTCATCGATAGAACCATTTTCATATGCCATAGAAATCATTACATTAACATCAGAAAGTATAGGATCTTCTAATACTCCACTATGTACAACACCTTCAAGTGATTTAACGAATGATTGTGTTGTAGCAAATTCCATAATAGTATTAGTAGTATATACTTGAACTTGTTCAAATAAGAACTCACTATATATTCTTTTACATCTTAAGAATGCCAAATATGGTATAGTAGCTATTGCTCCTATTATGTATATTAAAGATATCAAAATGTTATAGAAGTATAAATATGAAATAACAGCAGCAAATCCACCTAACATAGCAACTTGAACAGCATATTGTTTAGGAGTGTATTCTTGACCTAAATCTTTAGTCTTCTGGCGAACAACTTTAAAAGAATAAGGTGCAAACTTTTCATATATTACTCCAACTTTTTCAGATATAAATTTATATACATTTTGACCTCTATACTGTCTATAGATAATAACGAATATAGCTATAGCTAGTAGAATGATTAATTCCATAAGATCACTCCTTTATGTTTAATTACTTGTCTCATTACTTGCTGGTTCCTCGGCCTGAGGCTGTTCAGCATTTTCTTCTGAAGTAGGGCTAGGATTAGATTGATAATTTGGATTTAATAAATTATCCATCTTTTGTATACTAGGATTTACTTCAGGTTTTACTTCTTCAACTTTTTCTCCTGGAGCAACTTCTACTCTATTTTCTTCAACATATTTATCTAAGTCGAAGTCTACTTTTTCTGATGCTCCTTCTTCACTAAATATATCCTCACCAATTTGAATATTTTGACCAAGTAAGTAATCCATTAAATGTTTAGATGGTTGTTTCTTCTTAACTTGTCCTAACATATTCTTTTGGTAAATAGTATTATAAACTGGTTTATTTGTTTCTTCATCCATATAGAACTCTGTAATTTCATCTATTTCACGATGAAATTTACCATATTTAGGGCTATAATAAGCCTTAATATGAACACCTAATTGAATATATCTATAAATAGTTCCTAAGAACTGTTCTAGATCCAAATCTGTTTCCATTAATGAATATAGACGATGTGGTATAGCACTAGCTTTATCAGAGTGGATAGTAGATAAGATATTATGTCCTGAAGATATTGAATTACGTACAGCTGTAACAGCTTCAGCACTACGAACTTCGGATAATAATATCCATTTAGGATTTTGTCTCATACATGTAACAAGTACATCTGTATATGAAGCTATATTATTAGTCTTCATAGCAACA
>Ga0310691_10006601_pt1 | contig 12333 bp, 13 predicted proteins | sample 176DNAGHGlowgp2_FD_203887 | JGI IMG/M metagenome (GOLD analysis project Ga0310691, IMG submission 203887) | Sheep rumen microbial communities from Palmerston North, Manawatu-Wanganui, New Zealand - 1766 DNA GHGlow gp2 (v2) (version 2) | ecosystem: Host-associated > Mammals > Digestive system >... | reverse complement strand
CCCGCGGAAGCCGCTTCTGTACAGCTCCAGCACAACGCCGCAGTCCGGATTGAGCTTGCCGAGACGCTCGAAAAACTGCCGGAAATGAAAGCTTCCCCTGCCTATCAGCAGGCAGTCTCCAAGCTCGCCGCTGTCGCTTATGTGAACGTGGACCGTGCTTTTTCCTGCCGCATCAAGAAAGCGGAATGGGTCCTCTCCCGAGCGGACAGCCTGCTTCGTGTCAAGGACGAATGCGAACTCGTTTCCGAGCAGCTTTGCAAGCTCCCTGATATAAGCCGAGGAAGCACTCTGACAGCGCGAAACGTTCTCAACGGCTACCGTAACGCCGAACTCCCTGCCGAGCCTGTAGAGCCTGCTGTAGCGCTCACAGTAAAGCTCCTTCGGGGCATATTTTGCGCCGTGAAAGACGAACACATCAGCACCGACCGTGTTCATGAACCGAAAATAGAGCTTGTAATACTCCAGCATATCCTCTATCCTGCGTTCGTACTCGGAGAAGAACATCTGCTGTTCCATTTCGCAGGTGAACGGGTGAACGGACAGGCACTTCATATCGAAGCGTTTCAGCAGAGCTGCCGCACCGTGTGCAAAGCCTCTTTTCAGCTCAGAATGGGAGTTTACGAATATTTCGACAGCCGATATACCGTTGACCGCAAGCTCATAGAGACTTTCCTCCAGCGGCTTCGGAAAAAGACAGGCTGTTGATACGCCGGCTATCATATTCTCACTCCCTTCATATTTTTACTTTACAATTATATCATAAATTTGAAAAAATAGCAAGGATTTTCACGCCTTACCGTCCCGGGGAATATAATATCCCGGAGGTGTTAGGCATTGACCGAAGAAATATTCCTCGCGTTCATCGTGAGCATAGACATATATCTCGCCGCAGCCGCCTACTGCAACAGCGGCATAAGGATTCCGCCCCTTTCAGCCGTCGTAATCAGCCTTGTCGGAGCGGCAGTTCTATGGTCAGCGGTAAGCTTTTCCGCCATGCTCGGCAGACATATCCCGGCGGCAGTTTTCCATAAATGCGGAGTTGCCGTCCTGACAGCGATCGGAGTTCTGACCATAGTTAAGAGCGCTGCAAGGAGCATTGCCCGGAGGATATCTTCAAACGGCGGTATATCGCTGAAAAAAGGTTCTCTTGTGATAAGGCTCTACCTTGACGATACCGCTGCCGATATAGACGGCTCAAAAACGCTTTCTCTTTCAGAGGCACTCGCGATCGCCTTTGTGAGCTCATTTGACTGTGCGGCGACCGGTATCGGTGCAGGCACGCACTCGCTGAATACCGCAGCACTGGCGGCGATGACTTTCACCTGCGGCTGTCTGGCACTGTTTCTGGGCAATCTTACCGGTAAGCGCGTCGCTTCCCTGAAACACGACCTCTCATGGACAGGCGGCGTGGTTCTTATCATTTTTGCATTTGTTTTCTGACGAAAAGTTCCAAAACAGTTCTTCTTAAAAGCAGATCAACCGTATACAGCAACACGGGCGCTCGGAAAGCACCCCTACAATTCGGCTATATACCATCGTTTCGTGTAGGGGCGAGTTCCGCTCGCCCGCAGTTTTTGAGGGACGCCGTTTCGCCGCCAGTCTTTCCATTCTGAAAAAGCAGGAGCGCACAATGTGCGCCCCTGCTCATATTTCGTAAATCACTATTTCAGGCGGGTCGAAAAGCCGCAGCTTTCCCAGTCCTGCCGAGACAAGCAGCTTTGTTCCGCCTACCGTATAGACGCCCTTGGAATATTCCGGGAACAGCTTTCTCTCCGGTGAGAGCATCCCTACCCCGAAAAGCCTCACTGCACCGCCGTGAACGTGTCCGCTGAACACCTTGTCGGCTCCCCATTCCGCGTAAGCCTCCGCAAAAAGCGGATTATGCGCGATGAGGAATGTTTCGCCCTCCGGACGCCTCCCGAGGTACCTCTCCATATCAGCCGGAGTTATCCTCTCAAGTCCGCGGTAGCTGCCGTTCTTCTTATAGGTGCCGTAGCTCTCTTTAAGTCCGAAAAGCTCTATTCTGCGTCCTTTCAGTGATATGCTCACGCTCTCGTTCCTCAGCAGCACGACATCGGTCTCACCCAGCGCTCTGAGAAAATCCTCCTCCATTTCCGGCGGAAGGCTCTGCTCATGGTTGCCGTAGATCATGTAGACCGGCGCTGTTTTGCAAAGACGGCGGAGCATATTCCTGACCGCCGTGAAATCGGTCTCATTCCGCGTTACGATATCGCCGCTTATGATTATCATGTCCGGCTTTTCAGCCTCTGCGGCACTGCATATCCGGGAATTATCCCTCCCGAACCTCCTTTTGTGAAGGTCGGAGATATGCAGCACCCTGATATTTCCTCCGAGGTCCTCATGCCTGATATTCAGCACAAAAGCGTTCTCCCATAAGAAATAGACCGTAAATACTGCCGCGATCGCGATGAGAAAAGCTGCTGTCACCGTCATTCATCGTCCTGATCGTCGGGGTCAGCCTCGATGATTACCTCGTTCTGCTCCTCAAGTGCAGCCTCGGCTTCTGCCTCGCGAGCCTGTTCCTCGGTGAGCTGCTCGACCTTTTCAGTCTCAGCGGAATCGTCATGCTCGGCACGGGTGAACGCAACTACCTGTGCGCCCTCGTTGACCTTCATCACGCGGACTCCCTTTGCGATACGTCCCATGATACGGACGTCGCTTGCAAGTATCCTTATGATTATGCCGTCGCTGGAAACGAGGATAATATCGTCCTCCTCGTCAACTATCTTTATTCCGCAGACATGACCTCTTGTATCATCGACCTTGTAGTTCGTGAGACCGTAGCCGCCGCGGTTCTGTATACGGTAGCTTTCAAGCTCAGTGCGCTTGCCGTAGCCGTTTTCGGTAACTGTGAGGAGTGAAGCTCCCTCGCGGACTCTTGCCATGCTGACAACGCAGTCACCGTCGCGGAGCTTAATAGCCCTGACACCGTGAGCGGAACGTGAAAGCGCTCTTATCTTGCTCTCCTCAAGGCGGATAGCCATACCGTTCCTTGTAGCAACAAAGAGCTGAGCATCGCCATCTGTCATGCGTACTCCCTCTATCTCGTCGCCCTCGTCGAGACCGATAGCGATAAGACCGTTCTTGCGGACGTTCTTGTAGAGCGAGAGGTTCGTGCGCTTGATCTTGCCGTTCTTTGTAGCCATGACGATGAACTTTTCATCGCTGAAATCGGTCGTCTTTATCATGGCGGCGATCTTCTCGCCCTCGGAGAGAGGAAGGAGATTTATCAGATTGAAGCCGCGTGAAGCCTTTGAGCCGTCCGGGACCTCATAGCATTTGAGCTTGTACATTATGCCCTTGTTGGAGATGAAGAGGATATTGTCATGCGAGCCGCAGATGAACATTTCCTCTACGAAGTCCTCCTCGCGCTGCTTCATGCCGGTGATACCGCGTCCGCCGCGTCTCTGGGTCTTGTATTCAGCTACCGGCATACGCTTGATGTAGCCGTTGCTGGTGAGGGTTACAACGCAGTCCTCCTCGGGGATAAGGTCCTCGATATCGACCTCGCCGCTTACATTTTCGATGTCTGTACGGCGCGGATCGCTGAACTTCTTGCGGATAGCGTTGAGGTCCTCCATGATTATCTGATAAACGCGGTTGACGTCCGCGAGGATATCCTCATAGTCCGAAATCTTCGTGAGGAGACCGTAGAGCTCATCGGTTATCTTCTGTCTTTCGAGACCTGTAAGCTGTCCGAGACGCATCTGAACGATAGCCTCAGCCTGTTCGTCGGAAAGACCCGTCTGAGCCTCTATATGGAGACCTGTAAGGTCGTACTGTGTGCGGTCGAGAAGTGCGGACATATCAACGTCCTTGAAGCGCTCTATCATTTTCGCTTTAGCCTCTCCGACCGTTGCGCTTGCACGGATTATCGCGATGACCTCGTCGATATAGTCCGCTGCGAGCACGAAGCCCTGCAAAATATGAGCCCTTTCGAGAGCCTTTCTCAGGTCGAAGCGTGTCCTTCTCTGAATAACGTCAACCTGGAAATCAAGGTAATCCTGAAGCATCTGCTTCAGTGTAAGTATCTTAGGCTCATTGTTCACGAGGGCAAGCATGATTATGCCGACCGTGTCCTGAAGCTGTGTGAGCGCAAAGAGCTTGTTGAGGACTATCTCAGGCATTGCGTCCTTTTTCAGCTCGATAACTACTCTCATACCGTCCTTGTCGGACTCGTCGCGGAGGTCGTAAATTCCCTCTATCTTCTTGTCGCGGACGAGCTGGATTATGCTCTTGAGGAGACGTTCCTTTCTGAGCATATATGGTATCTCGTCAACAATTATGCAGTTTCTTCCCTTTATCTCCTCAAAATGTGTGCGGCTGCGGAGGATTATCTTGCCCTTTCCGGTCGCATAGGCAGCACGAATGCCTGCCTTGCCCATGATAATTCCGCCTGTCGGGAAATCGGGTCCCTTGATGTGCTCCATTATCTGTTCGAGGGTGCAGTCGGGATCCTCGATAAGGAGGGCGAGTGCGTCTATGACCTCGCCGAGATTGTGGGGAGGTATATTCGTAGCCATACCTACTGCGATGCCCACAGAGCCGTTCACAAGGAGGTTCGGGAAGCGTGAGGGCAGAACGGTAGGCTCTTTCAGACGGTCGTCGTAGTTGGAGGTGAAATCGACCGTCTCCTTGTTGATATCGGTGAGCATCTCAAGGGTGAGCTTGGCCATTTTAGCCTCTGTATAACGGTAAGCCGCAGGACCGTCTCCGTCTATCGAGCCGAAGTTTCCGTGACCGTCAACAAGGGGATAGCGCATGGAGAAATCCTGTGCAAGTCTTACGAGAGCGTCATATACAGAAGCGTCACCGTGCGGGTGATAGCGTCCGAGCACGGCACCAACGGTGTCCGCGCACTTACGGTAAGCCTTTTCCGGAGTAAGACCGTTTTCATGAAGGGTATACAGTATACGCCTGTGTACCGGCTTCAGACCGTCCCTTACATCGGGGAGAGCTCGCGATACAATTACCGACATAGCGTAATTGAGCATGGAATTTTCCATTTCGTTGACTATTTCGGTATTGATTATCTTTGAATTGTCCTGATAAAGCAAGTTTTTTACCTCCTGTAGAGAGATTTGAATTCAATTTATTTTTTTGGGAACTGCCGGAGAGCTTACTCCGGGAGCTTCTCTTTTATTTCACCTTTTCTTACATGGTCGATATAATCTTCCTTAACATCGTCTATATCAAAACAGTTATAGGTTATCATTATATCTTCGTGGCAGAACATCAGAACAGCATTGGACATATTCGGTTCGGAATGTATATAGGAATCCTTTTTTGTAAATGTTTCACTTAGTTTCTGTCTGAGCTTTTTGTCTTCATCAGTAAGCCCTTCAAGCTGTTCGTAGCTTTCGATATTGAAATATATTGCCTTGGTCATATTATATTTTGTTTCTATCCCTGCTTTTTCAAAATCAGACAGGAATTCACCGGCATGGGCATTGAAATAAGCTGCCTCATAGTTATCCATGTAGTAGAAGTCATTTCCGAAAAAACCGTTCTCATTGCATCTTACTTCAAATTCATTGCCTTCATCATCTTTGTAATAGTAGATGGTGGTATCACTTCCGCGCCGTTCATTGTTTCCTTCATCTAAATATGTAGTACCGTACTCTTTATCTTCTCCGACATAGCTGAAACTTTTGCCGTACTTTTTTTCGAGTTCTTTTTCCACGTCTTTTGATGATTTCGGAGAGCATGATCTTACGCAGGATACGAATGCCAAGCCGATGAATACAAGGGATATGACAAGCGCTTTACTAATGCGTGATACCTTTATTTTTGCCTTCTGAGGCTTTATCTTGTCAAAATCCCTGTCCAGACCGTAATCATTGAAATCACTGTCATCATACTGATAATAATGATCCTCGTCGTTTTTATCCTTTCTCAGCATAATTGCTCCTTATTCAATCATAGATACAGATGTCCGCAGACAGTCTTCGTCCGGATATATCCCATCAAGAGCTTCACAGCCTATTGAGCACATGGTGAGGCAGGTAAGAACCACGACCAGAACAGATATCAGGAATACAAGATCAAGATTTGTTCTTATCTTGTTTTTCTTGTAATTCTCATTGTACTTGTAATTGTCGTAGTTATGGTTATCATTCATATCGAAGCCGTTTACGAAATACTTCTTTCTCGGGTCATCGTTACTCATGCCGTTATAACCGTTATTATTTTCATCATTTTTATCATTCTGATCGTTCATTTGATATTATCACTGACCTTTCCCTCACTTACCCATTCGGCATATTTTTTCCTGATATCATCGCTGTCAAAATTGCTGTTTCCTATAGTTCTCACGCTTTTTACCAGATCTATATAATTTGTTACTACCTTACTTCCGGAAAACCCCTCTCCGGTATAATAATAATAAACAGGCTCCAGATAATAATACAATCCTATCTCTGATTTTATATAAGAGGATTCCAGCCTGTCATATTCTTCATTCAGCCATTTATTTGCCTCATCGACTTTTACGAGAATATTGTCAAGTTCTTCATAATTGCTGAATTTACAGAAATAAGCACCTAATTTACGTTCTTCACCTTTACGGATAATTTCCAGACCTGAATTTCTGAGCATTTCAATATATTCATCAATTATTTTATATCCGTAGATATTGGAGTAGTCTTCTACATAATAAAGATCATCTGTATATTTTCCTTTAGAAAATGTGACTACCCATTTATTGCCGAATTCGTCTTTGTAATAATATTTTGTTATCTTTGAATCAATATAATACATATCACCATCTTCACGCTTAAGACCTCTGTCTATAGATCTCTCATCAACATACTCAAAGTCAAAGCCGTATTTCTTTTCAAGCTCCTTTTCGACCTTATACGGTGATTTAGGTTTTGAGGTACAGCTTATGAAGCTTATGATGAAATATAATAATATAAACGCAGAAAAGATAAGTACAACAATTCTAAGACCAGTGAATCTTTTTTTTATTTTGCTCTTTTGTGCAGCTTCTTCCGGGCTATTCAAAAAGTAGCCTTCTTTCAGATATTTCCTTCTCGGGTCATTGTCACTTATTTCGTTATAGCCGAAAGAGTTATCATCATTCTGATCGTTCATTTCGCATTATCCTTTTTCGCAGCCCTTACCGTTTCCAGCTCTTCCTCGGAAAAGCCTTCCTTCGGCAGTATATAGAACACTCTCTTGCCTTCGAGCAGAAGGAAGAACCTCTCATACTCAAGCAGTCCGAAGTCTTCGTCGAGCTTCAGCACTGATCTTTCCGGGTATGGGTCGAAGTCCTCCGGGAGGTCAGCCTCATCAGCAGCATCTTCCTCCTCCTCAGAGCTTTCCGCCGGAGCCTCCTCCTCCTCAGCTTCCTCGACCGCTACGGTCGAAATGTCGATGTGATCCTCAGCTATGCCTATTTTGTAGACCGGCTCGCCCATTTCGCGGACCGTATCGGAAACGTTCCTGAATATGCGCTTGGGATTGTACCATTCCCTGAATGCAAGCGCTATACATACCATTATCAGCAGGTAAACAAGACGGTTATCCGGAGCTTTTATCGCCGCATAGACGAAATCCCCCGCAAGTATCAGGAATATTATCGTGAATATGATGCTTTTCGGTCTTACGAATTTTTTCTGGTATGCCTTGTAAGCCTCCTTGAAGGTCTCATACGGCACACGGTATTCCTTTTCGAGCTTGTAGTTTTCTTCCATATTATATATCCAGATCCTGCGCGAATTTTGCGTTCTTTTCGATGAAAGCGCGTCTTGGCTCGACCTTGTCGCCCATGAGTATGGTGAATATCTCATCTGCTCTGAGCGCGTCCTCCATGCCTATCTTCACGATAGTACGGCTTTCAGGGTTCATAGTTGTCTCCCAGAGCTGTTCGGGGTCCATTTCACCAAGACCCTTGTAGCGCTGAACCTCGACGTCCTTGTACTTGCCGTCCTCCGAGAGCTCGGCGATATACCTGTCGCGTTCCTCATCTGAGAATGCGTAGTATATCTTCTTCTTGCGCTCAACTCTGAAAAGCGGAGGCTGCGCTATATAGACGTTTCCGTTGGTTATGAGAGGTCTCATGTAGCGGAAGAAGAAGGTCAGCAGGAGTGTTCTTATGTGCATACCGTCAACATCGGCATCAGCCATGATTATGACCTTGCCGTAACGGAGCTTTTCGATATCGAAGTCCTCACCGATACCTGTTCCAAGGGCAGTAACTACCGGTTCGAGCTTGTCGTTGCCGTAAATTCGGTCGATACGGGCTTTCTCAACGTTGAGCATCTTGCCCCAGAGGGGAAGTATCGCCTGATAGCGGCGGTCACGTCCCTGCTTTGCGGAGCCTCCCGCAGAGTCTCCCTCGACGATGTAGACCTCGGTGTAGCGGTTGTCATGCTCTGCACAGTCCGCGAGCTTTTCGGGCATGGAGTTGCTTCCGAATGCGTTCTTCTTGCGCTCGGCTTCCCTTGCCCTCTTTGCAGCCTCTCTCGCCCTGTAGGCGGAAAGGCACTTCTCAAAGATTATATTTGCTGTATCCGGGTTTTCCTCAAGGAAATTCATCAGCTTCTCGGTAACGAGCTTTTCTACAAAAGGCTTTACTTCGGGATTTCCGAGACGTCCCTTTGTCTGTCCCTCAAATTCACACTCGGTGAGCTTGACGGAGACTATTGCTGTAAGTCCCTCTAAAACGTCCTCACGCCTGAGACTTTCGATCTCCTTCTTGGGAGCGTCCTTGCCCTTCTTGGAGCTTTCCTTTTCCTTGAATTTGCCGAATTTCTTGCCGTATTCGTTTATTACCTTCACAAGAGCGTTCTTGAAGCCGGTCTCATGCGAGCCGCCGTCCTTTGTGTGGATATTGTTCGCAAAGGACAGAACTACCTCGTTGTAGCTGTCATTGTACTGCATGGCTATCTCAGCAAAGGAGTCTCCCTGCATTCCCGAAACATATATGACCTCATTGCTGAGAGGCTCATACTCCCTTACCTTGTGGATATGCTCTACAAACTGGCGTATACCGCCCTCGTAGTGCAGGGTTTCGCCCTGAATGTTCTCCTCGTCACGCTTGTCAGTGAATACTATCTTTATTCCTGCATTGAGGAATGCCTGCTCACGAAGCCTTCTCAGAAGAGTCTCGTAATCATAGACCGTGCTCTCGAATATCTCGGGGTCAGCCTTGAACATTACTGTTGTTCCGGTAACATCGGTAGTGTCGATTATCTTCAGCTGCTCGTCATAGTGGCCGCGTTCAAAACGCTGGAACCACACGTTCTTGCCATCCCTTACGGTCAGCTCGAGCCACTCCGAAAGCGCATTTACTACCGAGGCTCCTACGCCGTGGAGACCTCCGGAGACCTTGTAGCCGCCGCCGCCGAACTTTCCGCCTGCGTGGAGTATGGTGTATACGACTGTTGCCGCAGAGATACCCTCCTTCGGGTGTATGCCGACGGGTATGCCTCGTCCGTTGTCAGATACACGGATAATATCGCCGGGAAGTATCTCGACCGTTATCTCGGTACAGTAGCCTGCAAGAGCCTCGTCAATGGAGTTGTCCACTATTTCGTACACAAGGTGGTGAAGTCCTCCGGGACCCGTCGAGCCTATGTACATTCCGGGACGCTTCCGTACAGCCTCAAGTCCTTCAAGGACCTGTATGTCGTTTTCGTCGTAATTATTCTGCTGACTCATTTTTTACCTCCAAAGGTTTTGGTTGAATTTATTATTTGCCCAATTTATCGGGTTATTTTCAATGTATTGGTAAATTTCCTGAAATTCTGACTTGTTTCTGATGATATGGTCGTGGAAGGATTTCTGCCATATCGAAAAACCTATCTGTTTTGATGAATATCTTTTCATTGAACCTATGACCGTCGAAACCGTAGGGGCGGATATTATCCGCCCGCCATTTGACGACATAAAATCTCTCATTATTGAAATTATCATATGTAAATGATCCGGCATAATGCAATATTTATCCACATAAATATCGTCATAATGATTTTTTATATCATTTATTGAATAATCAACTATTTTTCCTATATCTGTTAATTTTACTTCCGGGCGGATAATATCCGCCCCTACGGGTTTTTGGGTATAACCCTGTTTTACGTTTATTACAGGATATTGCCGTTTTTTTATTATCTCACATAAATACGGCATTCTTTTTTCTGTACATATCGTTATGAAATATGCTCCGCCAGATGAATAATCATAATCTCTGAGACGGTTCATTTTTCTTACAGGTCTATCCATATCAATATCCAAATTTACCGCTGTCAAGGCGTTTCCGCAGGGTCGATGCCGAAAGCTGGGATATATATATCCTCTCCGTGCCGTTCTTCACCGTTATGATGAAGCTTTTCGGCATCTCGTAGGTGGTATAGACGCAGTGCCTTTCCTTTTCGGCTCGTTCGAGAAGCAGCTTCGTCCACTTTTCAACGGTCGTATTCTCAATGTCGAATATCCCTACGATGTCTCTGATATCTACCGAATAGTTGTTTCCAATATGAAGATACATCAGGCTTCCTCCGTTATGCTGCCGCCGCTTATACGCAGTATTTTTCCCTTTATTTCAGGGAGAAGCGCACTTTCGTTCGGGGTGGTGAGGAAGACCTGCATCGACTTTATCATGTCGAACACGAATTTCTGACGTTTCTCGTCAAGCTCTCCCATGACATCGTCAAGAAACACTACCGGAGGGTCCTTTGACCTCTTGGTGAATATCTCTGCCTGTGCGAGCTTCATGACGAGCGCGGCGCTCTTGACCTGTCCCTGAGAGCCGAAATCCCGCGCACTTACGCCGTTTATCTTTATGGATATCTCATCGCGGTTAACTCCGGAATGCGTCGAGCCTGTCCTTATGTCATACTCGGCAGTTTCCCTGAGCTTTCTGAAGTAGCGCTCGAAAGCCTCCTCGCCGCATGGCTTTTCAAAGTCCTCCGGACGGAAAACATTTGACCTGTATTCGAGCTCGAGCTTCTCATCGCCGCCTGAAATGGTCTGATAGAGCCTTCCGCATATCTCATTTATCCTTGTGATATACTCACTCCGCATATAGGATATCAGAACGCCCTCATGAGCAGCCTGTCTGTCCCATATTTCGAGGATATTCCCGTTTGCAGAGCCCTGCATTATCTCCTTGAGGAGGGCATTTCTCTGATTCATTATGGCATTGTGCTTTGCGATATGGACTACGAACAGCGGATTGAGCTGTGAAGCTGCCATATCCACGAAATTACGCCTTTTTTCGGGCGAGCCTTTGATGATATCGACGTCGTCCGGGATAAAGGCTATGCACTTGAAAACATCGAAAAGCGCTCTTGTACCCTTCTGCTTGACACCGTTGAGAAAGACCGTTTTCTGAGCATTCGAGCCCTTTGTCATCTCATAGCTTATCTTATGCTCGCGGACGCTGTCCCGCAGGCGTATCCGCGAGGACATACGGTTCCCGTCAAGTGCCACGAAGTCCTTTTCCTTTGAACCGCGGAAGCTCCGGCAGCCGGAAAGTATCCACATTGCTTCAAGGAGGTTGGTCTTTCCCTGAGCGTTGGGACCTACAATGATATTGTATCTCGGGTCGGGCTCGAAGGATATCCCTTTCAGGTTGCGGAAGCCATCTATCTCGGTGTAGGTTATGTTCACTCCACCGTTACCTCATTGTCTCCGAGAGCAACAGTATCTCCGGGACGTATCTTTTTTCCTCTCATGGTGCATACCTCGCCGTTAACGCGGACCTCTCCGTTCTGGATAAGAGCCTTTGCCTCTCCGCCGGAACCGGTAAGCGATGCGAATTTCAGCAACGCATCGAGCTTTATGAATTCTGTTGTTATTTTAACTGAGCTTTTACTCATAGCTTACGCCTCATCTTCTTCTGTATCTGCTTCTCTCAACGATGGTGAGAGTATTCAGATCAAGACCGTATTTTACTGCAAAGTCCCTGTTCAGAGAAGCCGCATATTTATAGTAGCTCGGGTCCTCGCAGCAGTAGTTATATGCGAATTTCACGCTTTTCTTTATCTTTCTGCGGATAGTGACCTCGGCGAGTTTTCTTCCGCCGAATTTTGATACGAGCATGAGTATCAGTGCTGCTGCGACGAGGATAATCTCGATCTTTATCCAGTCGGAATTGACCTTGTATTTCACGCCGAACAGGGATATATCCATTTTGTGAAGCACCTTTGCGAATATGAGCAGTATCCCTATAACTATCGCTGCTATGCCGCATACCGCAGAAATTATGCCGGTAGTCCATGAAAGGACCGTAGCGGTTTTTGCGTGGGGAAAAGTTCTGTATCTCACATTCTCACTTCCTTTGTATCATGTCAGAAAATGTCA
>Ga0310691_10006600_pt1 | contig 12333 bp, 11 predicted proteins | sample 176DNAGHGlowgp2_FD_203887 | JGI IMG/M metagenome (GOLD analysis project Ga0310691, IMG submission 203887) | Sheep rumen microbial communities from Palmerston North, Manawatu-Wanganui, New Zealand - 1766 DNA GHGlow gp2 (v2) (version 2) | ecosystem: Host-associated > Mammals > Digestive system >... | reverse complement strand
TTCGGAAAGATAAATTGCATAGGAATATGAAAGTAATGAAATTCGGCGGAACGTCCGTAGGTTCCGTAAAAAGCATTTTGAGCTTAAAAGAAATTGTGGAGGCAGAGGCTCGGACGCAACCTGTCATTGTAGTAGTAAGCGCACTCAGCGGCATCACCGACAAATTGATTACGATGTCGCAGATGGCAAAACAGGGAGACGAGCGCTATCGCGAGGAATTCGACGCGATGGTCAGACGCCACCACTCGATGATAGACACTATCATCCAGGACATCAACAAGCGCGTAGACCTTATTAATAATGTAGACCAACTCTTCGACCAGTTGAAGAGTATCTATTATGGTGTTTATCTGATTCACGATCTGTCAAAGAAGACTGAAGACACCATCGTATCCTATGGAGAGCGCCTGAGTTCTCATATCGTTGCTGCGATGGTTAAGAATGGTGTTCGTATGAACAGCCGCGACTTCATTCGCACGCAGAAGAAGCAGGGCAAGCATGTCGTCGACGCCGACGAAACTACCAAGCTCGTTAAGGAGGCCTTCAGTAGTATGAGCAGCGATTCCGTCGCTGCAAACAAGATTTACGTGGTTCCTGGCTTCATTGCCCGCGACAGCGATACACACGAGACGACGAACCTAGGACGTGGCGGTTCTGACTATACCGCTTCTATCCTTGCTGCTGTACTGAATGCTGAGGTTCTGGAGATCTGGACTGATGTCGATGGTTTCATGACAGCCGACCCGAAGGTCATCAAGAGCGCTTATACGATTAACGAACTCTCTTACGTAGAGGCGATGGAGCTGTGTAACTTCGGCGCCAAGGTGATTTACCCGCCGACCATCTATCCCGTCTGCGTAAAAAATATCCCCATCAAGGTTAAGAACACTTTCAACCCCGAACATCCGGGCACGCTTATCAAGGCTAATATTGAGAACGACCAAAAACCCATCAAGGGTATCTCTTCTATCAAGGGTACGTCTCTGATCACCGTCACCGGTCTGTCAATGGTGGGTGTCATCGGCGTCAACCGCCGTATCTTCACCACCCTGGCCAACAAAGGCATCTCTGTCTTCATGGTGTCACAGGCTTCTTCTGAGAACTCTACTTCTATTGGTGTACGCGACGAGGATGCCGAGGCTGCTGTAGAGGTACTGAATGCTGAGTTTGCCAAAGAGATTGAAACAGGTGCTATGTTCCCCATGCAGGTAGAGAGCGGTTTGGCTACTATCGCCATTGTGGGTGAGAACATGAAACAGACACCAGGTATCGCAGGTAAGCTGTTTGGTACACTGGGGCGCTCAGGTATCTCTGTGATTGCCTGTGCCCAGGGTGCTTCCGAGACGAACATCTCATTCGTGGTCGATGGCAAGTTCCTGCGTAAGTCACTGAACGTACTCCACGACTCGTTCTTCCTGTCTGAATATAAGGTGCTCAACATCTTTATCTGCGGTATCGGTACCGTGGGTGGCATGTTGCTCGAGCAAATCCGCACCCAGCAGCAATTCCTGATGCAGTCACGTCGTTTGAAGCTGAACGTGGTCGGCATTTCTGATGTAGACAACTTCGTATTGGACCGCGATGGCATCGACCTCGATAACTACGAGCAGATTCTTCGTGCAGGCTTCCCCGCTAATACGGAACATATGCGCGACGAGATTGTTAAGATGAATATCTTCAACAGCGTCTTCGTCGACTGTACAGCCAGCAAGCAGATTGCTACGCTCTATCAGACATTCCTGGAGCACAACATCTCTGTTGTTGCTGCTAATAAGATTGCTGCGTCAAGCGATTACGATAGCTACCTGAAGTTGAAGCAAACGGCCCGCGACCGCGGTGTGTGGTTCCGCTACGAGACCAACGTAGGTGCTGGTCTGCCTATCATCGGTACCATCAACGACCTGTGCAACTCGGGTGATAAGATTCTGAAGATTGAGGCAATCCTCTCTGGTACGCTGAACTTCATTTTCAACGAGATTGCCGCCGACGTGCCCTTCTCTGAGACTGTTCGTCGTGCCAAAGAGCAGCGCTACTCTGAGCCCGACCCACGTATCGACCTCAGTGGTACGGACGTGATTCGCAAGCTGGTCATCCTGACACGTGAGGCTGGTTATAAGGTAGAACAGGATGATGTGGAGAAGCACCTCTTCGTGCCCGACAGTTATTTCGAGGGTTCTATCGATGATTTCTGGGCTAAACTGCCTGAACTCGATGCCGACTTCGAAGCTCGTCGTAAGGTGCTGGAAAGTGAAAACAAGCGTTGGCGCTTCGTGGCAACGATGGAAGCCGACGAAAAAGATCCTTCGTCTTTCAAGACCAGCGTTGCCTTGAAGGAGGTTCCTTACGGACATCCGTTCTACGGTTTGGAGGGTTCCAACAATATTGTGCTCCTCACCACTGAGCGTTACAAGGAATACCCAATGCTCATTCAGGGATACGGTGCTGGTGCAGCCGTAACCGCTGCTGGTGTCTTCGCCAATATCATGTCTATCGCTAACATCTAATAGTGTACCGGGCGGTTCTGCCGCCCGGTTTCTGTTCATTATGAAACACATTATTATTTTAGGCGACGGCATGGCTGACCATAAGGTCGAACGCCTTGGTGGAAAGACCCTTCTGCAATATGCACGTCCTGAATACATGAACCGCCTGGCAAAGGCTGGCCGTTGTGGTCGTCTCATCACTGTGCCTGAGGGTTTTCCCCCAGGTTCAGAAGTTGCCAACACAGCCATTCTGGGCTATGACCTCAACAAGGTATATGAAGGACGCGGTCCTCTGGAAGCAGCTTCTATTGGTTACGAGATGCAGCCTGACGACTTCGCCATCCGCTGCAATATCATCACACTGGACGACGGTAAGATTATCACGCATAATGGTGGTAATCTCCAAACGGAAGATGCCCGCATACTCATCGACTATCTCAACGAGACCCTCGCCAAGCCCATCAACGAGAAAGAGGGCTGCAATCGTGTAAAGTTCATCTGTGGCATCCAGTATCGCCATCTGTTGGTTATCAAGGGCGGCAATAAGCACATCGTCTGTGCCCCACCCCATGATCACCCCAACGAGCCCTGGCGTCCGCTCTTGGTGAAGCCTGGTACTGTGGTCAGCGATTCAGTCGCTGACACCTCCCGTCTCACCCCTGCGCAAACCGCCTCTCTCATTAACGACCTCATCCTGCGCTCGCAGGAACTCTTAGCCCAGCATCCCTATAATCTGGCAAAGGCAGCCAAGGGCGAACGCCAGGCCAATAGCATCTGGCCTTGGAGCGGTGGTTATCGTCCTTCGATGCAGACACTGATGCAGCAATACCCTCAGGTAAAGACGGGTGCCGTCATCTCGGCTGTCGATCTGATTCAGGGCATTGGCAAATATGCTGGTCTGCGCATCATCAAGGTGCCTGGCGCCACAGGATTGGCTGACACCAACTACGAGGGTAAGGCACAGGCTGCCATCGATGCCCTGCAGAAGGATGACTTCGTCTTTGTACACGTAGAGGCCACCGACGAGGCTGGTCATGATGGCGACCTCGACTTGAAGCTCAAGGCCATCGATTATCTGGACCAGCGCCTCATCAAACCCATCTTCGAGGCCACCGAAAAGATGGATGAGCCGGTATGCATCGCTATCCTGCCCGACCATCCCACCCCTGTGGAGCAGCGCATCCATGTCAATGAGCCGGTCCCCTTCCTTATCTATCATAAAAGTATAGAGCCCGACGCTGTTGAGCACTACGACGAGGAGTCGTGCGTCACTGGTGGCTACGGACTCCTAAAACTTAATGAATTCATGCAAACGTTTATGAGCTTATGAAATACTATAGCACCAATGGAAAAGCCCCTGTAGCAGATCTTCGCAAGGCCGTGGTAAAAGGCCTGGCCGAAGACCGCGGACTCTATATGCCTGAGGTTATCAACAAGCTACCTCAGCAGTTCTTCACCGACATGCCGAAGATGAAGTTTCAGGACATCGCCTTCAATGTGGCCAGTGCCTTCTTTGGCGACGATGTGGACCTCGACGCCCTACAGGATTTGGTATATGATACCCTGCAGTTCCCCTGTCCTGTGGTCAAGGTCAAGGAGCGCTCAGCCGAAGGACGCTTGCAAGGCAAGAACATCTACTCCCTGGAACTCTTCCACGGTCCCACCCTGGCCTTCAAAGATGTAGGTGCCCGCTTCATGGCGCGCCTCCTGCAGTATTTCCTGCGCCGTGACGGTTCAGTATGTGGCTGTGGTACAGCCACCAAATCAACGGTCAACGTCCTCGTAGCTACCTCTGGCGACACTGGCTCTGCTGTGGCTAATGGTTTCCTGGGTGTTGACGGCATCCATGTCTATGTGCTCTATCCCAAGGGCAAGGTATCACCTATCCAGGAGTGCCAGTTCACCACACTGGGTAAGAACATCACTGCCATCGAGGTGGACGGTGTCTTCGACGACTGTCAGGCACTGGTCAAGAGCGCCTTCATGGACCAGGAACTCAACGAGCACATGATGCTCACCTCGGCCAATTCTATCAATGTGGCGCGTTTCCTGCCCCAGGCGTTCTATTACTTCAACGCCGTGGCACAACTCGCAGCCCTCGGCCACAAGCCCGAAGACATCGTCATCTGCGTGCCCTCAGGCAACTTCGGCAACATCTGTGCTGCCTTGTTTGGTCATCAGATGGGTATGCCCGTGAAGCGCTTCATCGCTGCCAACAATGCCAACGATATCTTCTTCAACTATCTGCAGACGGGCCAGTATAACCCCAAGGCCTCAAAGCAGACGCTGGCCAACGCCATGGACGTAGGCGATCCTTCAAACTTCGCCCGCATCATCAACCTCTATTCTGAGAACGGCAAGCTCACACCAGAGGAGACCCACAAGCGCATCACCTCACTCATCAGTGGCGCCACTTATAGCGACGAGCAGATTCGCGAGACCATGCGTCAGTGCTACAAGGAGACGGGCTATATCCTCGATCCTCACGGAGCATGTGGCTATCGTGCCCTCGAGGAGCAGCTCAAGCCCGGCGAGATTGGTGTCTTCTGCGAGACGGCCCATCCGGCTAAATTCAAGGAGAAGGTGGACGATATCCTTGGCATCGACGTAGAAATTCCCGAACGCCTTGCTGCCTTTATGAAGGGGCAGAAGCAGAGCGTCCCCATGACAAAAGATTTCGCCGACTTTAAGGCTTATCTCTTAAAGCAGTAAAGGGCTACGATGGCTGCAACCACCGTCGAGACGAAGGCAGCCATCATCAATAGAATCATCACGAAAACTGCCGTGGCTGGCGATATGCCGCCCAGCAACATACCTACAAAGAGCAATGGCATGGTCACCAATAGGGGCTGTGCCATTGTTCGTAGCTGGGGCTGTACGGTGGCTCTCAGGGCTCTGCGCACACTGGGCATCAGTGACTCCAGCAGTGAGGCGCCGTTGGCCTGCATATACTGGCGGTGTGCCTCCGTATGCATCAGACTGCGCTGATAGGTTTGCAAGGTATCTTTAACAGCCACTACCAGATGAGCCACAACAACAGCTGTAACAGGGATAAAGAATCGTCCTGACAAGCAGAGCATCATCACCCCGCTACCAATCAGCGTTCCTGCCGTCAAGGCAGCTATTATAGGCATCAGCATCTGCTTCCATGTCTTCCGCATCTTCAATAGACACCAGCCTGTTGCCAAGGTTATCAGCACTACAAGCCATAGTAGATTTGCCCACCATGCATTCGCTTTATAGACCGTCCAGATGATAACACCTACCACCGCCATCTGACCTGCCATCAAGCCAAACACCTTCAGCACGCGCATCATCTCCTTGCGGTCTATCAACCAATAGATGACTATCGATGCCATTAGCAACACAACCAACAGGCTCACGCCCAAAAATGATATATCTGAATTTATCATCTTTTTCCTTCTTTATAGTTCTATCACATTATTACTCACACGCAGTATCTCCTCATCGTCACTACTCACAATGACGATATGTCCGTCACGTGCCTGCTGACGCAGATAATCGGCCGAGAGCACATGCGGCTGGTCTACTAACAGGATAGGTCGTTTTCTCAGCACCGCCACAGCCAATAATTGTGCTTTATCCCTGGGTGCCTTCGTGCGTCTGATCTCCTCCTCCAACAGTCCGTTGGAGATAGCCGCATCTCTGTTCTCTTTCCATCCAAACACTTCCTGCACCGTGGGTGGTTCATACACCGTCACCTCGCCGTCAGCCACCAGTTCCCGAGGTACATAGGCCATCAGCCTCCTCAACATCTTCACGGTCTGCTTATTCAGCGGTTCCCCGTCAATACTAATGAAACCGCTTCTCACGGGCGATAGTCCCAACATGGCCAAGAGCAGATGCGAACGCACCTCCCGACTGTCTCCCGTCAGGCACGTCACCTCACCTTCCTTAGCCATCATCGACACCGTCTTCGAGGCTCCTTCTACCACCACATCATTAAGTTCCAGCATACCATTCATTAGTTTATGGGCACAAAGGTAATAAATAATTCTTAATTCTTAATTCTTAATTCTTAATTAATTTGTACCTTTGCACCATGAATACGAAAAAAAGACGCATGCAGGCCGAGTGGGAACCCCAGAGCATGGTACAACTCACCTGGCCTCACAAAGACACCGATTGGGCCCCTATCTTGCCCGAGATCACTGCCGTATACGAGGAGATGGCGCGTGAAATCAGTAAGCACGAAGCCCTGCTCGTGGTGGCGCCAGAAGGCACTCAGCTACCCGCATCTCTCATCTCTTATCTCTCATCTTTTACCTCCAACGACACTTGGGCGCGCGACCATGGCTTCATCACCGTAGAGGAGGACTCAAGCCTCAAACTTCTCGACTTCAAGTTCAACGGCTGGGGTGAAAAGTTCGAGGCCAATCTGGATAATGCTATCAATCGTCATCTTTACGACACCGGGTGTGTGGTGGGCGACTATATCGACCACTTAGACTTCGTCCTAGAAGGCGGCTCTATCGAGAGCGATGGCAAGGGCACCATCTTCACAACCACCTGTTGCCTCATGGCGCCTCATCGCAACCAGCCCCTCACTCAGGCCGAGATTGAGACTCGCCTCAAGGAGTATCTCGGTGCCGAACGCGTTGTATGGCTCAACCACGGCAGCCTCATTGGCGATGATACCGATGGCCATATCGATACCCTGGTACGCATCTGTCCCAACGACACCATCGTCTATACCGGTGGCGATGCCGACCATCCCGACCTGGCCCTGATGGAAGAAGAGCTCCGTACCCTCCGCACCCTCGAAGACCGTCCCTACCGCCTTCTGAAGCTCCCTCTCCCCCGTCCCATCTACGATGATGCGGAAGCAAATTCTTCACTCTTCACTCTTCACTCTTCACTTAGAAATCGTCTACCCGCCACCTACGCCAACTACCTGGTCATCAATGGTGCCGTCCTTGTGCCCACCTATGCCCAGCCCGACCTCGACGCTGAGGCCCTGCGTATCATTGGCGAGGCCTATCCAGACCGCGAGATCATCGGCATCGACTGTCGTGCCGTCATCAAGCAGCACGGCTCCCTCCATTGCTGCACCATGCAGTACTTTAGCCCCCTAAGTTAGGGGGGTGGGGGTCTGAACAAACAAATAATGTATTATGAATTATTCCAACCATCCGGTCACAAAGGAATTTCGTCAACTGCAAAGAAAACACCCTACCCCCGCAGAGCACCGACTATGGACAAGACTACGCAACCGCCAAGTTGATGGTTACAAGTTCAGAAGGCAACATGGTTTTGGACCATATATTATGGACTTTTATTGTCCTCAGCTCAGATTATGTATTGAAGTAGATGGAAGTATACACGATACACAAGAGTGCGCCACAAAAGATGCTGATAGAACAGCTTTCTTAAACGAAAACAGAATTGTGGTTATTCGATTCACAAATGAAGAAATTGAAACAACCATTGATAATGTTATTGAAAGAATAAAAGAAATAATTAAAGAGAGATTATCATGAATAAAAAATGTTCAAACCCCCAACCCCCTAACTTAGGGGGCCTTAAAATAGGATTTCTTCAACAACACAACACCCCCGATGTTGTCAACAATATCGAGCGTCTCTGCGATGGCATCCGTGATCTCGCAAAACGCGGTGCAGAACTCGTTGTTCTGCAGGAGCTCCATAACTCCCTCTATTTCTGTCAGGTAGAGGATGTCAACCTCTTCGACCTGGCCGAGCCCATCCCTGGGCCCTCCACCGAAATCTATAGCCGTATAGCCAAGGAATGCGGCATCGTCCTCGTCACCTCCCTTTTCGAGCGCCGTGCCCCCGGTCTCTATCATAACACCGCCGTTGTCTTTGAGAAAGACGGCACCATTGCCGGCAAATACCGCAAGATGCATATCCCCGACGACCCCGGCTATTACGAGAAGTTCTATTTCACCCCCGGCGATCTCGGTTTCGAGCCCATCCTGACCTCAGTAGGCCGTCTTGGTGTCCTCGTCTGCTGGGACCAGTGGTATCCCGAGGCAGCCCGTCTTATGGCCCTTGCCGGTGCCGAGATACTCATCTACCCCACCGCCATCGGCTTCGATCCCAACGACACCCCCGACGAGCAGGAGCGCCAGCGTATGGCTTGGCAGACCGTGATGCGTGGGCATGCCGTAGCCAACGGACTCCCTGTCGTTGCCGTCAATCGTGTAGGTGATGAAGATGGCGTTCCCTTCTGGGGCACCAGTTTCGTCTGTGGTCCTCAGGGTGAACTCTATTACGAGGCCTCAACCACCGACGAGGAAAGCATCATCGTAGATATCGACATGCGCCGTTCCGAACAGGTACGCCGCTGGTGGCCCTTCCTCCGCGATCGCCGCATCGAGGCCTATGGCGACCTCACCAAACGCTTCCGCGACTAAACTACGAACATCATATTCCCAGGCACCATTTCCCCCTCCCGGTCAGAAATGGTGCCACTTTTTTTATAGGGAATCGTGAAGTGAAAACCAGACACATTCGCAAAAAAACTTAAGACACAAAGAACAACGTAATGTTTTTTTTCGTATATTTGCCTCAGAAACGATTGTTTAACTAAATAGAGAACATTATGAAAGTAGGTATTCCAAAGGAGATTAAGAACAATGAGAACCGCGTGGGTATGACACCTTCTGGAGTAGCAGAACTGGTTCGTCGCGGCCATGAGGTCAGCGTACAGCATACGGTTGGTGAAGGCAGCGGGTTCTCTGATGACGATTATGTCGAAGCTGGCGCTCGTATTTTGCCTACCATAGAGGCTGTATATCGCGAGTGCGATATGATTGTGAAGGTGAAGGAGCCCATCGAGCCGGAGTATGAACTGGTGCGTAAAGGGCAGCTGCTCTTTACCTATTTCCATTTCGCCTGTGAGAAGGAACTGACAGATGCTATGCTGAAGAGCGGTGCCGTCTGTCTGGCCTACGAGACAGTACAGTTGCCCAACGGTTCCCTGCCCCTGTTGCAGCCCATGAGCGAGGTGGCTGGACGTATGGCAACGCTGAATGGAGCCTACTATCTGCAGAAAACGAAGGGAGGCAAGGGCAAGCTCATCAGTGGCGTGCCTGGTGTCAGTCCAGCAAAGGTGCTGGTTCTGGGTGGTGGCGTTGTTGGTGAGGCAGCCGCACGGATGGCCGCTGGTCTTGGTGCTGACGTCACGATAACAGACATCTCTCTGCCCCGTCTGCGTCAGCTCGATATCGAGACACCTGCCAACGTGCATACACTCTATTCGTCGGAACATAACATCCGTCAGATGCTGCCGACAGTAGATATTGTCATAGGCAGTGTACTGGTGCCTGGCGACAAGACGCCACATCTGATAACAAGGGACATGCTGTCGCTGATGGAGCCGGGAACTGTGCTGGTGGATGTGGCTATCGACCAAGGCGGCTGCTTTGAGACGTCACACCCCACCACCCACAGCAATCCCGTCTACATCGAGCAGGGCATCGTACACTATTGTGTGGCCAATATTCCTGGGGCTGTACCCAACACCTCAACGCTGGCACTGACCAATGCGACGCTTCGCTATGCCATTGCACTGGCAGATAAGGGATGGCAGAAGGCATGCAAAGAAGACAGTGCCTTGGCAAAAGGACTGAACATCGTGGAAGGTCGCGTCGTCTTCAAGGCTATAGCCGATGTTTTCGGCCTACCCTACTCGCCATTTGAGTAATACCAGACTAATATGAAAAGGGCGCTTCACCTAAAATGAAGCGTCCTTATACTATCATATAACTACTAGTGTCTATGTTTCTAGCGATTTATGCAACTTTAGTAGGAATCCTGCAATACGGGGTTCACTGATGGCTTACAAAAAATATTAGTTTCCCAACAATTTTTCCCTTTTCCTTTGTTGTTCTGAGAATAATCTTTATCTTTGCACCATGAACGAGTTGAAAACTATATATCACGGCAGTAATGTGAAGGTTGAAAAGCCTGAAATCCTGATAAGAGGCTTCTACAAGGATTTTGGCTTTGGTTTCTATTGCACTAATATTGAGAAACAGGCTCAAAAATGGGCTATGACGAGACAAGGCAAAAGTATTGTTTCTGTTTTTCAGTATCAGCCTACTTCAACTCTTAAGATTTTGTCGTTTCCGCAAATGACTGAGGAATGGCTTGATTTCGTCATTGCATGCAGACGCGGCATTAAGCATGATTACGATATTGTGGAAGGTCCCATGGCTGATGACCAGATTTGGGATTATGTTGAAGACTTGATTGAGGGAACAATTACCCGAGAGGCATTCTGGGTACTTGTGAAATTCAAATATCCTACTCATCAGATTGTATTCTGTACAACCGAGGCATTGTCGGCAATTACATACGAAAGAAGTTACGAGGTATGACAAATGTTTTTTTTCCAGATGAGCAAGTCACGGCAGACGATTTGTATTTTGTCTGCTACATGATAGAACGAGTAGCCCGCCAACTTAAGCAACCGAATAAATATGTTGCAAATAAGATGGGACACGACGCATTGGCCAAAAAGCTTTCGCTTGCCGATGTGCTCCACTCAGAGAATCCCTTGGCTGTAGCAGCAGACTGGATAAACGAATTTCAACTAGAGCCCGGACATTACGACGTATCGCAAGTTGACAAGAATCTCTGTGAAAAGATTCCTACTGAGACGCAGATGGGAAAAGTTTACAAACGCCTTATTCTTAATACCATGCAGAGCGATGAAGACTATGCAGATGGCATTCTCCGTGTTTACAACAACCCCATTTGTGAAACTATCGACAATTATAACTGCAGTGCCTATTATGAGCCATCGCCCTATATTGCCCGCAGTTATTATGCCGGCAGTTTCTGATGGCTTATATTGCCACCATCATAGTTTCACCATCACCCACATAATACACCATTGGCAGCATATCCTCTGGCACCGATGGTGACAGACGCTGTGCGTTCATTCCTGATGGAAGTTTTCTTAATCGTTCCATATCCTCAAATGTAATGGGACGCTCCCTCAGGATGTAGTTCTGATACGTTCTGTTCTCATACAAGAAATCCGACGAATCAAAACAGGGATAACTCATCCATAGTTCACCAACATGCACCCTTCCCATCTCAATTGGTTCCCTTACACTCGGCTTACAACTACTGCCTACAGACTGCGACCTACATATCCTTTGTCCTAACCGGCCTGATACTTATCGGCACATGACAACCATAAGAACCGAAATAAACATCACCTCTGCCCTCCAAATTAACATCTAAGGCTATTGATGGTGGGGTTGAATTCTCCGGTTTCTTAAAGTAAACATTATAAGTGGCTCCTCTGTCCCACACATATGAACTTCTGTAGGCTCCACTAGGCTTATCACCATATCGAGATTCTGTATCACCTGCAACGGGAAGAAAAATAGAGGAAGAAATTATCAAAAAACGCGTTTTTTACCCTAATTTTTTGTTGTTCTAAGAATAATGACTACCTTTGCAAGGTTATAAGAAACAATCAAACGTCATGAAGTACCCTATTGGCATACAGAATTTTGAAAAGATTCGTCGTGAAGGCTACGTCTATGTTGACAAGACACCATGGATGTGGAAGATGATCTCAGAAGGCAGCTATTACTTTCTGTCCCGTCCACGTCGTTTCGGAAAATCACTGATGCTCAGCACACTGGAGGCGTTCTTCTCTGGTCAGCGTGAGCTCTTCAAAGGTCTGTATGTCGACTCGGTAGAGTGGGACTGGCAGCAATATCCTATCATGCATCTGGACCTGAATACAGATAAATACGATTCGCCAGAGGTCTTAAATAACAGGCTCGAGAAGTTTTTGTCTGAAAATGAAGAGGTCTATGGAAGAAAAGAATACGAGAAATCAT
>Ga0310691_10006599_pt1 | contig 12333 bp, 8 predicted proteins | sample 176DNAGHGlowgp2_FD_203887 | JGI IMG/M metagenome (GOLD analysis project Ga0310691, IMG submission 203887) | Sheep rumen microbial communities from Palmerston North, Manawatu-Wanganui, New Zealand - 1766 DNA GHGlow gp2 (v2) (version 2) | ecosystem: Host-associated > Mammals > Digestive system >... | reverse complement strand
CATGTACTCGATGCAGATACTGCGCTTTAAAGCGCGACTGAATTTTTGTTTTCCCATAAAACTTAAAATAATTTAATCGTTTAACATTTAAGACTCTATGGGAGTCAACCTATTTCAGGCTAAGACAGTGACATTCAAAAATTTTGTAAAACAATGATAATCAGACACATCAATGGCAAACACTAATGATTTTAAGACCGTCAGGGGCAGTGCCCGCATCTTTGCGGACGACACCTTTGAATTTAAGCCGAAGTCGGATGGCAAGCCGATGAAGCGCGTGTTGTACCAGAATCGTGCGTCGTCGCTGTACGAAACGACGGGCAGCATGCCGAAAAAAGTCGCTCATCTGGTCATTGACAGCAATTCGGCCGACCCATTGTACGACTTATACGAACAGCTTGACTGCCTGGCGAAGAAAATGGAAACCGCCGAAAAGGATGCGAAAAAAACTGACAAAACCAAGCATCGGCCCCAGGGGCGTCGCCTGCTCGCCACAGAAGGGCTGGCCGTAGCCTGCACACCGTCAGCGCTGACGGTCAGCATCAGCAGCACACAATCTGGCCTAACGCCACGCTGCATGGCCACCGCGAGTTTAGCGCTAAGGCATGCCCGTGTTTCGATGTTCACAAGGACTACGGCTACATTTTCGGTGAAACAGAGGATGAGCCCAAGTAATGGAACAGTCTGATAATCCAGTTGCATTGTTGCGCAGCCGCTCCCCTCCCTTCAAGGGGAGGGGTGCCCGAAGGGCGGGGTGGGGGCTGTAATCAGCTATCGGCTAACAAGATACAGACCCCACCCCTGCCCCTCCCCTTGAAGGGAGGGGAGTGGCTGCCGCCCTGTTCTACCGGTTTATCGGACTGAGCCCAAGTAATTGAATTTGTTGTTTCATCATAAATGCTGTGAGCCCGCTACGTCGTGATGACGTGGCGGGTTCTTCTATGAATGTCACGATGTCACGATGTCACGATGTCACGTTAAGCCCTATTTTTCGTAAAATAGTCGATGAGTAGACTTCTCATTTCCCGATTACTTTCGTCGAACTCACGTTAGTTATTATTTTTTCAATTTTTTCACGCAGTGTCTGACCACAAACCAGACGATGGCGGCGATGACGAGTGCGAGGATGACGAGCTTGATGTAGTCGGCATATTCGGCTATCTTGTCGTTGAGCTGCTCCTCGGGCACGATGGCATGCAGATACCAGCCGAGGGCGGCCAGGATGGCGTGCCACGCGCCGGCTCCGATGGTGGTGTAGAGCAGGAACTTCCAGTAGTTCATGCGGGCCAGTCCGGCGGGAATGCTGATGAGGTGGCGGATGCCGGGAATGAGGCGCCCGGTCAGGGTGGCCACGATGCCATGGTCGTCGAAGTAGCGCTCGGACTTCTCGACTTTCTCCTGTGTCAGCAGGCACATCTTGCCCCACCGGCTGTTAGCAAACTTATAGATGACGGGGCGTCCGACGTAGAAGGCTACGACATAGTTGATGGTGGCACCGATGTCGGCACCGATGGTGGCAAAGAGGATGACGAGCCACACGTTGAGCTGGCCAGAGGCGGCATGGTAGGCCGCCGGAGTAACGACAAACTCGGAGGGGACGGGCACCACGGTGCTTTCAAGCAGCATGAGGATGAGGATGGTGCCGTAGTTGAGGTTGGAGAGTAATGCTTGCATACTATTGTCGGTATTTTCTAAACATTTCCTTAGTGAAGGCGACATACTCGCTGACGGGCATGCTGTCAGGGAACAGCGGGGCGAGTACCTGGTGTGCCTCCTGGGGATTGCGTTCGACGGCAACCTGCAGATAGTGGAGGAACTCGTCGGCATAACCCAGGTCATGGCAACAGAGTGCCATGTACGCGAACCCATCGGTGAGCTGGCTGCTGGCGGATGACGAGAAGAGTTTCTTGAACATAAAGTAGCTGGCCTTCACGAGGTGGTTGTCGTAGAGTGAGACGATGATGCGCACAATGACCGAGGGGTCATGGTTCGACTGGCGCATGGCCTGCTTGAAATAATGCTCGGCACGTTCGGGCAGTCCGTTCTCCAGCAGTATGTGGCCACGGATGACCATCGTCTGCACGTGGTCGCACTCCAGCGATTCTGTATTGTCGAGGGCGGCCATCGCCTCATCGGGCTTTCGGAGGGCACCATAGCAGAAGGCCATTTCCTCGTGTATCTGGGGCAACAGCTCCGAATCGGGAGCGCTGACGGCCAGGGCCTGTTGCAGCAACGGCAGGGCATCGGCACTTCGATTGAGGTTGACCATGCAGACCCCCTGATGCAGCAGGGCATAGGTTATGTCACCGTCCGGCACCGCCTTGATGTAACGTGCGAAGTAATCGGCAGCCTGCTCAAAGTTGCCCATGCGAAACAGGCTGCAGGCCTTAGTCATCAGTCCTTCAGAGTCGCTAGGGTCTATGGCTATGGCATACTCACTGCTGGTGACGGCTCCTGGGTAGTCCTCGTCCATGAACTGTGCCGAGGCCAGTGCATTCCAATAGACCGTTGAGAAGGGGTGACGGTCGATGAGCTCGTTGAACACCCGCTGGCTATCCTGATACTTGCCCAGTCCGAACAGCGTCCGGCCCATGAGTTCCATGAAGTCGTCGCTCGTATCGTCATGAGCTCGTAGCACCCACTGGTAAGCCTTCTCGCTGGCATCGTAGTCGACGTAGAGGTTGATGACATCCTTGATGAAGTCGTCGTGCTCGTCGGCTGGCACAGACAGGGAGTATTGCCTCAGGTATTCGTCGGCCTCGTCAAGGCGGTTCTCGGCTATCAGCACCTCAGCCTTCAGGTAGTGATAGTCGGGCGAGTCGTGATCGTCGATGGCAGACAAATAGCGACGAGCATCGTCAAAGTCGTAGCGCTCCAGAGCGCGCCGTGCCTTGAAGACGTTAAGCAGTGTGGCACTGGGATAGAGGCTGAGGGCATAGTCGACAGTGTCATTGGCCCGCTCCGTCTCGCCCTGCATGTTGTAGTAGTCGGCAATATCGACAAAGTCGTCGGCATCAAGAAATGCCGGCTGTCCTGCCGCCACCGATTCCTCGTAGTTGCTGAGCAACTCGCGGAACTCCTCGCTATTGAAATACTCCTTGTCGAACACCAATTCTAATAATGCTTAATGCTTAGTAACCGTTAAAAAATAGCTTGGTATGATTAAGTTACAGACCCCACCCCTGCCCCTCCCCTTGAAGGGAGGGGAGCGGCTGCCGCCTTGCCCGCCACAGGAACTCCGCGAGGCACTCCCCTCCCTTCAAGGGGAGGGGCAGGGGTGGGGTCTGTAACTTTATTCATTTGTACCAAGTTATTATTTAATCATTGCTAAATAAGGATATGAATAAAAGCAATATGAAGAAGACAAACTACACATCACCCGCCCTGCGGGTCGTCAGGCTCCCCGGAGCCAGCGTGCTGCTGTCACTCAGCAATGCCAAGGTGCATGGCGTGGACACCGACAGCAAAATAGGCCTCTCCTTTGAGGACGGCGGCTTTGGCGACGACGACGTGCTGCGCTGACCGCCGTCCGGGGCGTGCCGCCCCTCCCCATGTGAGCCGGTAAGCGGGCCAAGGCCCTTTACGTGCTCCGACGCGAACTTTGACAGACTGAGACAAACGGATATTATTTTGCGAAAATGTGTCGCAAGAGAGGGCGTTTTACGAAAAATGTCGTAACTTTGCAGGCACAAACAACCAAAACGCAAGAAGATATGAAAGCAACGACGACCGCCGGAAGGGGTGCTGTACACCCGATGAGCTACTACCGCAAAATGGTGCAGGACATGGACGACAGCCAGAAGCTGGAGCTGATAGCTATCTTGGCGGAGAGCATCGTGCCAGCCTCCAAGTCCGCAGCAGCTGACGACGAGGAATACTCCCTACGTCCCTTCACCATGGAGGAGCTGAACGCACGCATCGACCAGGCCGAGGCTGAGATAGCCGCCGGCATGGGAATTCCTGACGAAGAAGCTTGGGACGACTTGGATGAGGAACTTGAACTTCAGAAGAAGGAACAGTTCAAAATGGCAGAAGCACTATGAGGGTTATCTGGCAACCATCGGCAAAGAAAAGCAGAAGCGAGGTTGCTGCCTACATTCGGCGGCAGTTTGGCGCAAAACGAAAAGTTCGCTTCCTACAGGAAGTTCGCCAAATCACCAAGATGCTATGCAATGCGCCGAACATCGGGCAGATTGACCCGCTCTACGCAGAGCGTCCCGCAGCCTACCGCAGCATCATTATCGGTGGCCTGAACAAGATGGTCTACCGCATCGACGACGACGTTATCAACATTGTAGACTTCTGGGACACGCGTCGCGAGCCAAAAAGCCTGGCAGCACAGACGGAGTGACTAAGCAAAGGAAAAAACAACCAAAACGCAAGAAGATATGAAAGCAACGACGACGGTTGAGCCGCAGGACGTACAACTCTTAGTAAGCATCGGCGACATGTCGATGCTGAAGGACATCAAGAAGGCCATCAGCATGGTGAAAGGCGTGACGAAGGTCAAGACCCAGCGCGTCAAGGCCAAGCCGCGCCTCTATGACCCTGAGACGGGCGAGTACCTCAACGACGAGACGATGAAGGTCATCGAGGACATACACAGCGGCAAGGAGCCGGTGTACAGGGCAGAGAGCGTGGAGGACATGTTTCAGAAGATTTTAGGCTATGTACCAGGTAAAGTATAGCAAACGGTTCGACAAGAACCTGAAGCTTTGTATGAAGCGAGGGCTTAATATGCAGCTCATTTTCGACGCTATCCAGCAGCTCGAAGCCACTGGTTCGCTGCCTGCCAAGTACCGCCCGCACAAGCTGTCGGGCGACCTCGACGGTATCTGGGAGTGCCACATCCAGCCCAACTGGCTAATGACGTGGGAGCAGAACGACACTCAGCTGACGCTCCTTTTCCTGCGAACGGGCAGCCATGCCGACCTGTTCTGACACGATACTCGACTACGAATTAGACGAATTATGGTAGCTGCCGCCGAGACATTCGAGAGGATGGGCTTGGCGGTGTCCGTTTGAACTCAGTAATATAATATAAGGTACGCGCGAGGCAAAGCGACGACCCCACCCCTGCCCCTCCCCTCGGAGGGGAGGGGAGAGAAAGAATGAAATAACGCCATAACGGCATAACGATATACAGACAACAAACTCATTCATTAAATTAATAACAACAGTAATTATGCACAAGACAACAAACCATGCGCTACCGCTGCGGCCATCCGGCTGCGGGCGGAGCGGTGCGGGCAGCCCTGAGCGCCCGCAGTCACAGAGTTTCTTGCGAGGGCGGCCGTGGCTGATGCTACTGCTGCTGCTTGCATGGCTGGTGCCGCAACAGGCCGTGGCCGACGACGGCTACGAGACGTATGTCGACCAGACGGTTCTCTACAACGTCTTCGTCAGCGGTTCCAACACCGTCACCATCACCGTGCCGTGCTACGACATGGAGGGTTACGACGCCTGGATTATGGACGGTAACCTTTATGCCTCCTGGGAGGGTCAGTCAGAGCTGACTCTCTTCCACTGGGCCGCTGATGCAGACATTAACAACTCCAGGAGCACCTGTCCTGTCATGTTCTACACCCAGGCTCCCGGCTACATGAACCTGACATTAGGCAACACCAAGAATGTGACACGGTTGAACCCTCATAACTGGACCAAGTTAAACGTCATCCGCAACGACGACAAGAATACGTTCGACGTGACTGCCGTCTGGGTGGTGCCCAAGGAGATGCGGGGCAAGAAGATAACGCTCCGCTGGCATGTGCAGCGCAACGGCAACGGCCGTGATAAGGTCTATCTCGACGAGAAGGGCAGCCTCAAGAACCCCGACCCCATCACGATACCCGAGGCCGCGCCCGTGACCCCGCCTTTCGTCACTACGGCCAATATCAGCAACGACAGCGTGGGCAAGATAATGGTGCCGTGGACCATGATACCCGAGAAGATTAGCAAGCTGCGCTACGAGTATGTCGACGGCAACAACCGCACCGTCAGCAAGGAGGTGAAGACCACGTCGAACAGCGGCATCATCACGCTCAACGCCACCGAGCCTCACCGTAATTTCCGCCTCATAGCCGACTACTACGAGCCGCAGACCGTCGGCGAGTATCTCATCACGGATGCCACGTCCGAGGCGCAAGACCTCACCATGATTCACGCACCCAATAACATGACCGTCCGTCCATCGTTTGGTGCCAAGCCAAAGGTTGAGGTGAAGTGGAACATCGACCACACCAGCGATGCCGACATGGCCGAGATAGACTTCTTCGAGGTTCAGCGCTCGCTGACCGGCAAGGAGGAGGACTTTGTCGCCATCGGCCAGGTGCCCTTCGCCCGTATCGGCAGCGTGGCCCAGAGCGAATACACTTTTGTAGACAGCACTTTTGTCAATGATGTCACAGCGTCCATGCTTACGGACGGCAGTATACTAAGCAACCTGACCTACCGTGTGCGCCGAACCATCACTCAGGGCTGGGGCTGGGGTAGCGACAACAACTGTTCTGCCACCAACAAATGCGTTTTAGACAACCTTCATCTGCAGCACATCGACAGTTACGGCGCAAAGTGGGAGGATGAGAGTGTCTATAGCGTCCGCGTGTCGTGGGAATACGGCAACGAGACCGGCGGCCTGTGGGACGACCGCGCCAAGATGATACTTCACATCGTGTCGAAGAACCTCAACGGCGAGATAGTGGAGGACAATGCCATCGAGCTGACGCAGGCAGAGCGTGAACAGCGCTACAAGATAGTGAACCTTTCGCGCCCCTGCGTGAACTACGACATCGAGGTGTACGTTGACCGCAACGAGTCGCCATTCAACTACTATGAGCAGAGAACAACGGCCTATTTCCCCATTCGCTCCGAGGCCGACTGGGAGACTTTTGTCAAGAAGGTGGAAGATGCAAGGGGCCAATACGACGTGAACGCCCGCCTCTATGCCGACATCAGCGTGATCAGCACGTACGATAAGAAGAATATGGTGGGCAGCACGATTGGTGCCCCTTATCGCGGTTTCTTTGACGGCAACGGCCATACGCTGACCTTCGACCACCCGGGCATAGAAGATGAAGATATTGCTCCCTTCCGCTATGTGGGCAATGCCACCATCAGTGCGCTGCATACGGTGGGCACTATCAGAACGAACTACAGATATGTAGGTGGTCTTATTGCACAGGTAGTCACTGACTGTTCGGTGGTGATTGAAAGCTGCCGCTCGTCGGTGACGATTAACTCCGGCGTGGACGGTATTGCCTATAATGGCGGTTTCGTGTCAGTAGTCAACAGTGATGCCAATGTCACCTTCCGCACCTGTAAGTTTGACGGTAGCTTTGAGGGTTCCAACAGCAGCCACAATGGTGGCTTCGTAGGCAGGAACAATGGTCGTGTTACCATCAATAACAGCCTGTTTGCCCCCGAGCACATCAACACCAAGTTAGACGGTTGTCAGACATGGGTAGGTACTTTCACTGGAGAGACAGTGACTGTGAACAACAGCTACGCCACCCAATTCTATTCACAGCACTATGACCCGCAAAACCGTTTCATCATCCGTAACGCAGAAGACTGGGATGCCTTTGTAGCGGAAGTGAAAGCAGCCGATGGCAATAAAGATGTTGATGCCATCATGTATTCAGACATATCTGTTTCTAAGATGGTAGGTGATGATTCAAACTACCCCTACCGCGGTACATTTAACGGAAACGGACATACCCTTGTTGTTAATATCGATGGCAATAACAGCAGGTATGCTGCGCCGTTCCGCTATGTCAGTCAAGCCCGTTTCCGCGATCTGCATGTAACAGGCACCGTTCGCAATTCTACCAGGTATGCAGCCGGACTGATTGGCAACTGCCTTAATACTACATATATTGATAGAGTATGGGTATCTGCGGCAATAGAAGCAGACGGAAAGTATATGGGCGGTTTTGTAGGACTTTCAGACCATCCCGATACAAGATTAAACGACTGTCGGTTTGACGGTTTACTTAAAAATGAGAGTACCTCTTATGCTGGCGTTTTCCTCGTTCATGATGAGGAAGGAATGGCTAATGGCTATAGGTTATATGAGAATGGCACCTACACCGGCATCAATGAAACGGGTATTTTCTACAATTATTACAGAGATTTTAGTTATACAGGAATCTCTTGCGTATCAGCTCACAACTGGAACACTGTTCCCCAAGACTTACAAAACATCACCGACCAGAACCAGGTGGTGGAGATTATGAATAAGAATCAGGCAGGCTCGTGGGAGATAAGAGATGGCAAGGCGCTGCCCGTCATGCAGACGGAGCAAGACGGCTGTCCTACTGAGAGCGACCTGTATGACAAACTTGTCAGTGGCTGGACGCGGGAAGGCGACAAACTGGTGCCTGCCACCATCATCTTAGCGGATGACGACCTGTCCGGCGCTTTCTATATTAAATCTGCTGAAGACTGGGATAAGTTCTGCACCTATGTGAAGGAAGCAGAGGGTAATGCGGATGTGAACGCCTGCCTGCAGGCTGACATTACCATCACCAAGAGCGCAGGTGCTGAAGCAGCCTCTCCTTTCCGTGGCTCGTTCGACGGCAACGGTCATACGCTTACCGTCAACATCAGCGGCGATGGAGAGTATGTGGCACCATTCCGCTATGCCAAGAACTACGTCATAAAGAATCTGCACGTGGCGGGCACCGTCAAGGGTGGCAACTACACGGCAGGTCTCGTGGCACACAGTACCGCCACCAGTGTCAGGCGTAATATCATTATGAACTGCCATGTGTCGGCTGCGGTGGAAACCACCAACGACCGCGCTGGTGGCTTCATAGGCAACGGCTTTGAGCATGGCCACGTCATTGAGAACTGTCTGTTCGACGGCTCAATAACTGCCGTCAGGCCGAACGTTACCTCACGGGCTGGTGTGTTCATGGGCTGGTCGACGGGCACTCCGAACGATGTAGTGTCCAACTGTCTGGAGAACGGCAGCTACAACATGGGCTACACTGACATCTCCATGAACCACACCGAGGGAAAGGAGCCATGGGGCAACAGCGGTGAGAGCACCAACAACTGGAGCTACCACAACTGGAACCAGGCATTCTATGTTGACACCCTGAGCGTGGCACAGTTGGTGGAGAAACTGGGCAAGACTAACTGGCAAGTGGTTAACGAAAAGGTGGTTCCCAAACAGAATCATGCCCCGATAACTGATATTACATTCCCCTTCTACCACTCGGGCACTGGCAAGATAGAGCCGGAGCTGCTGGCCGAGACGCGCCAGAGCAGCGTGGTGCTGACGTGGAACACCGACGGCAACCCCGTCGACTTCTTCACGGTGTATCGCCGCGAGGCCGGCCAGGGTGAGAACGATTGGGTGGAGATAGCCACCGACATTGACCAGATGACCTACGAGGACAAGACCGTGTCGCCGCTGAAGACCTATGAGTATAAGGTCCGTGCGACGGCCGACTGCGAGGGTCAGAACATCACCTTCACCGACGCTACCACCGGCCGCTGCAAGAACACCGGTCGTCTGGAGGGCTATGTGCGCTTCAACGACGGCACGGGCATTCCCGACGTGATGATGCAGATATCGGGTGGCACGGTGAACATTCAGGTGGCTACCGACGAGAGCGGTCACTATGTGGCCGACGAGCTGCCCTATCAGGGCCAGCCGTCGTTCACCTATCAGGTGAGCATCGGCAGTGGTGCTTCGGCTGACGTGGACGCTTACAGCGTGACCTTCAATGGCGAGACCAACAATGTGACGGTGGGCGAGTTCATCGTCACCAACGGTGCCCGCTTCTCAGGCTCGGTGGTCTACGACGGCACGAGCATTCCCGTGAAGGGTGTCAACTTCCTGGTGAACGGCCGTAAGCTGCACAACGCCCAGGGTAAGCCGGTGGAGACCGACGAGGAGGGCAACTTCTCGTTCCGCGTGATGGGCAACAACACCACGCTGACCATCCAGGCCGTGAAGGACGGCCACACGTTTGTCAACAACGGCGTGTACAGCCACCAGTTCAGCGGCGACGTGGCCGCCTACAACTTCCGCGACGCCACGAAGGTGAAGCTCATGGGCCGCGTAGTGGGCGGCACCGACCAGGGCAACCTGCCGCTGGGCAACAGCCTGTCGAAGAACAACCTGGGCGACAACCTGCAGCTGGTGCTGGCCCTGGAGGGCGACACCAAGTCGTGGCTGGTGCGCGACGTGCAGCATCCTGAGCGCACCGAGCGCGACACCGTGTATCATCACCGTGGCACCGGCGGCCACCAGACGCGTGTGAAGACCACGCGCAAGCGCATCGACGTGACCCCCGACCCGGTGACCGGCGAGTATGAGCTGCTGCTGCCGCCCGTCAGGTGGAAGGTGCAGCAGGTGTATTGCACGGGCTATCCGACGCTCTATCAGGACGGCCAGGCCAACGATGTCATTGACCTGACCAACAGCCTGACGGTGAAGGACACCACCTACGTGGGCAGCTATAAGGATGCTGACGGCAGAACCGTCAGCGACCTGACGGCCTCGTACAATGCCGTCTACAACCGCATCTACCGCAGCCCAGTGGAGCTGACCTACAAGCAGCTGAGCTACGACGACTTTAACTATTTCGGCGACAAGGCATACAACGCCACCAACCTGAAGGGCGACCGCGTGCAGGTGCCCCTGGCCTATAAGAACCCTGCTGACACGACGACGGCCAAGTACACCTTCGGCCACCCCGTGTTCAGCCTTGAGCGCAAATACTTCATCCAGGTGCAGGTGGCCGAGCGCTATGTGTACAACAACGACCTGACGGCCGAGAAGATAGACTATGTGCGCGTGGGCGGCGGCAAGGCCACCATGCACAACGGCCTGAAGAACGGCGTGGCCGTCGACACGCTGCGCCTTGACAGCCTCGGCCAGGCCACCTTCATGGTGCAGGCCGACCGCGTGGTGCAGCCCGTGGGCGCGGAGAACGCCCTGCGGACGGTGACCTTCAGCGCCGAGCAGGACGGCACCCACTTTGAGGCCGCCCCGCTGTACGGCTACGTGCTCAACCTGTTCCCCCTGGGCAGTGGCAAGGAGCTGATGAACGCCGGCCAGCCCATCCTGTTCGACATCCTGCGCGACCCGCCGGGTGCCTACAGCTCGTCGACGCTGGCCAAGGGCGCTACGCTCAACAACTCGTATGCCATGAACCTGACGCTGGCCGGCGGCCTGAATTTCACCTTCTCGCTGGCTGACAAGTTGGACTGGTTTGACGGCGATGCAGTTGGCGACATATATGAATTGTCTGGTAACTTTGACAGCGACTTCGACGGTATAGAGCATAGCTCGGAGAAGGTAGACGTGGAATACTCGGAGCTGGTGTTCAACTATAACGGCAGCAAGGCCTGGTCGCACACGATGGTGCTCTCCGACGCTGTCAGCACCAGCGGCGACCCGTCGATGGTGGGTGCCGATGCCGACCTCTACATCGGCCAGGTGCAGAACGTGGTGGTGACGCCGCTGTCGAGCATCAGTGTCATCTCCGACTCGGTGTATCAGGCCCGTCTGGCCCAGACGGGTGCCGGCCAGGCAAACCCGAAGGGCGACGTGACGCAGTATGCCAAGTATGGCACGATGGTCAACATCGCCGACGGTGAGGATGCCGACGGCAAGAAGTTCCATCTGGTGCGCGACGTGTCGCTCGGCTACGGCCCGAAGCTGAAGTCGAACTTCATCTATTCGCAGAAGCAGCTACTGGAGCAGGTAATCCCCGACTTGGCAGGCGAAATCATGAACCTGATGTTCATCGGCAGCCAGACCGATGCGCAGGCGCTGGCCAACTCGACGCACAAGCCCGTCTACCGCTCGCTGCGCGAGCCTACCGACGCGAAGTTTGCGCTGCCCAACAAGCAGTATAACACGACCGTAGAGACGGCCAACGACTCTACGCACTACATCATTGTGCTGCCCACGGGCAAGAAGGTAGGCGACTTCAACGACGAGGTGTCGGAGAAGGGCGAAATCATCTACGCCTGGTCGAAGATGATTACGCAGAACGAGCGCGAGAAGCTGAACGCCACCGACCTGGTGAACAGCTTCGACATCGCCGGTGCGCAGGGTGTGAACTACAGCGAGACGTTCAGCAGCAGCTACTCGAACGCCACGTCGATGTACTTCCCCTACGGTGTGCAGCCCGACTACTTCGGCGGCAAGGGCACCGGCACCATCTCGTCGATAGCCTCGACCATTACCAACTATCTCGGCGGTGCGTTCTTCGGCTATATAGAGTCGTTTAAGAAGCTCGACCCGAGTGTGAGTGGTGGCGTGAAGAATCAAGAGTCGTCCATCAAGTTTGACGGCAAATACTTCCGCTG
>Ga0310691_10006597_pt1 | contig 12334 bp, 12 predicted proteins | sample 176DNAGHGlowgp2_FD_203887 | JGI IMG/M metagenome (GOLD analysis project Ga0310691, IMG submission 203887) | Sheep rumen microbial communities from Palmerston North, Manawatu-Wanganui, New Zealand - 1766 DNA GHGlow gp2 (v2) (version 2) | ecosystem: Host-associated > Mammals > Digestive system >... | reverse complement strand
CAAAATTCCATTATCTTCTTTGCGGAAAAGGCGATACCACGTTGATCTTTTTGGTCGGTGGAATGGGCCTGTCATTTCTTTATATGCCGTATATTACCGCGTTGGAATCAGAATACAGAATTCTCACATTTGATTATCCATATGAATACGATGACAATTCAGGATTAGTTGACAGTATATTCCTGCTCCTTAAACAACTGTATATTGATAAGGGAATTTTGGTCGGCAGCTCATACGGCGGTTATGTTGCCCAGATGTTTGCGAGAAAATATCCTGAAAAAACAAGTGGAATGTGTCTGTTCTCTACGGCCGGACTTTCCGAAAAGACAATAAACGAATTAAGGTCTAAATATGAGAAAAAAGCTCCGCTTCTTTTGTGGATCCTGCGTCATGTTCCTTATTCGTGGCTTAAACCGGTAATGATAAGAGCGTGTTTGCGAATGGCAAGAAATACAACGCCTGAAGTGTATTCATACACAAAGGATATGTTCCGTTTTATATACCGTGATTACACGCGGAAACTGGATCTGCATATGACGAGGCTTCTGATAGATCTGATGAATCAAATCCCATGCACATCTGAAGACTTTATTTACCTGAATGGAAAGGTTTTGTTGATACTTCCCGAAAATGATGAAAGCTTTACACTGGAAATGCAAAGGGATCTTATCAGCATGATGCCGGAGAGCGTTATCGTTGAGGGCGTTGACAGTGGCCATATATCCACATTGATAGAAGTGGAGCGTTATGTTGAAGAGATCCAAAGCTTTATTGGGAAATGCTTCGGATCAGGCGATGATCGCCGTAATTTGCTGCGAAAAGAGGATGGTCAGTAATGGTCTTGGTTCTTGAATGTATAGTAATCTGCTTTATATTATTCGTTCCTTGTGTTGTCGTTATTGCAAACGGAGTTCATAACGGCGCATTCCTTTTTGAAAAAGATGTACAGGAACGTGTTGTCGAGATGGGTCTGATCACTAAGGAACAATTATCCCGCAATAAGAAATTGTTTAAGATCCCATCTTTGATAGTGATGATCTCGTTTGTGATATGGTCAGTCTATGGAATAAACGGAGCCAGAGGATTCTTAAATCCATTCCTGCAAATATATGCGCTTGCTATGGCAGAAGGTCTGTTTGACAGATTCTTTATTGATACATTCTGGGTAGGCCATACCAAAGCTTGGACAATACCTGGAACAGAGGATCTGAAACCATACATTCCGAAGAAAACTCTGATCGCTAAATGGCTGATAGTTATTGTCGGAAGTCCGGTAATCGCGGCTGCATTGGCAGGGATCATGATGCTGTTCTTCAAGTGAGGTGAACAGATGGATAATAACGAATTTTATCTTTATAAATCGAAATAGGTTGATGAACTGCTTTCAAATGTAATGGAGGGTAAAAATGCTTTTAACGATATTTTTGGCAATCGTATTTTGTGCGGCAATAACGATTATGCTTTTTTCTGCTGTTGTATTAGTCAAGGATAAGCGGCTGTTTTCGTCTGCTCCGAAGGAAGCTTTGGAACTTGTGATAGACAGAAAAGAAGAGGAGTTTTACGGGGCGCGTAAGATCGGCTGGACTTTGATAATAATGAGCATGGTCATGATCTTGGGTATCGGTGTTATCTCTATTTGGGACGGGTTCAGAAGTGACTTTACATTCTGGCAGTTCTTTTTAAGATTTGTCCTGATCTTTACGATATATAAGATCTACGACATGATCTTCTTCGATTATTTCCTGCTTTGTAAATTCCGGTTCTTCCAGACTTTTACGCCTGAGGTAGCTCCCGTATATAACAACAGGAAATACGGTTATAACATCAAAAGCCAGCTGCTGAAATTGATCGTTATATTTCCGGCGGCGTCAGCAATCGCTGCATGGGTGTGCACGCTGTTTTTATAAAGTGAGCATACTCAGGTCGAAGTATGAGACATCGGAGATTTATGACAATTCAGAAATCCTGCGGATGGAAGCAGATATACAAGACTGTTTCTGAAAAGTATGGTCAGGAAAGTGCTGATAAGTTGTTCGATAAAGCTTCTGAGTTATATGAAAAAAACGGTGCCCGGTACAGTTCTGAGCGTGGTGTGCGCAAAGGCCATGTAATGGGAGCCGTGGCAATAGCTTCAATTTATAAGCCTCTTTCAGAACTTAGCGGAAATGAAGTTGCTGTTGAGTATATAGCAGAGTCCATGAAGCCTGCATCAGTTGCCAAGCACAATAAGATCGAGAAGTTTCCGGCACCTGTGTTTATGAGAATAGCCGGAGTTATAACAAGCAGGATCTTCAGTGAGAAAGCAGGATTCAAAAGAAAATGGCACATTAATACAAACGTGGAAAAGCGTTATGATCTTCTGACATGCCCGTATGTTCAGGTCTTTAATGATCTCGGATGTCCTGAGGTGTGTCCCGCTGTTTGTATTCAGGATGATATATCATTCAGGAACTTGAAGAACGGTGTTGTTTTCGAGCGCAAGGGAACTCTGGGCAGGGGAGATGCGTGCTGTGATTTTTGCTTTAGAAGACAGGATTAATTAACTTTTAGAGAAGAATAGTTTATTAAAAACTAAGGATTTGTAATCATACTAATTTTTCGTTAGGCTCATGACCCTGTCGCAAACAAGTTTAAGGAATTCGCTGTCATGCGTAACAACTATAATGGCCTTGCCTTCCGAAGCAAGATTCTTCAAGATGTCCTTAACCGCAAGCATACTGGCAAAGTCCAATCCCGAAGTAGGTTCATCTAAAAGCAATATATCTTTCTCAGATGCTTTGCAGACTGCAAGAGCGAGCCGCTGCTTCTGACCACCTGAAAGACTTTGCGGGTGACGGTCATTCAAACCGTTTAACAATGCCTCATTGAGCAGGCCATTAGCTGAATCTTTGGTGATTCCGGGATTCCCCAACAAGCATTCGTTTTCGCAGGAGTCAGCAAATAACTGGTAATTTACATCCTGCATGACCATCCCAAAATGCTTTCTTCTTTGCTTTTGGTTTAGTTTCTTTCCGTTTAATGTGATCACACCGGATTTGGGTTTTGAAAGACCCGCAAGAGCACGGAGCAATGTAGTCTTACCGGCTCCATTAACGCCAGTGATGCCAAGGATCTCACCTTTGGCCAAATATAAACTGAGTCTGTCCTGGACTGTATGTTTCTTATAAGTAAGTGTTAGATCCGTAGCCTCAAGATATTTGATGGTTGATCTGTCGATTAAGGAATCGGGTTTGACTGAAACGCTGTTTTCACCAAGTTCGCGAAGCCCTAACTCTATGCGTTTGTTCTCGGAAATCCTATAGAATTCGTCGTCGTTCATTATGTTTTCGATGCAGCCGTTTCTCATATATACAACTCTGTCAGCGATACCGTTGAGCCATGAGAGCCTGTGTTCAGCTATAAGAATCGTTTTTCCTTCGGCTTTCATTTTAACGATAATGTTCCTGATCTTAGTTATGGAATCAGGATCCAGATTTGCAGTCGGTTCATCAAGAAGAACCACAGGGGCATCGGATATATATGCTCCTGCAAATGCAATCTGCTGTTTCTCACCGCCGGATAACTCGAACATGCTGCGCCCGGTAAGCTCCTGCAGTTTTAATTCGGATATGGTTTTATCCAGTTTGTCATCAATAATGCTGACATCAATGCCCTGATTCTCCAGTGAATAGACTATCTCGCTCTCGACATCAGTATTGAAGAATTGAGATTTGGGATTTTGAAAAACACTGGATGTTATTTTGGCCAGCTCATACATTTCTGTTTCCTGAACATTAAGATCATTTACATAAACATTTCCTTCGGATTCTCCCGTTATGACATGAGGTATAATGCCGTTAATGCTTCTTATAAGCGTTGATTTCCCGCAGCCTGATGCTCCGCAAAGAAGAATGCATTCACCTTGGTCTATTGTCAGATTAATATTGTGAATGCCGGATTCTCCGGCTTCTTTACCATATGTGAAACTGTAGTTTTCAAAATGAATCATCTTTACCTCATATAACTTACGACGAAGCAATATCCTGTTATTGAAAGTGTAATTAAGATAACAAGGTAATCTTTGATACCCATTGGTTTATAATTCCTGCAAGTAGGTCTGACTGGATTCTCGATACCACGTGTTATGGCGGCCGCTGATAGTTCATCAGAGCTTTTAAGTGATGAAACGAAAAAAGGAACGAGATAGCATTCCAGTTTCTTTGTCATGCGCACGAACGGATTTCTTATTCCTCTTGTAACACTCCGCATCCTCATTGCATCACGTATATGAAGCCATTCTTCTTTAAGTGCCGGTATATAACGGATTGCTACAGCTATAGGTACCGTGACTTTCCTTGAAATGCCCATTCGGGTAAAACTGGCTGTCATCTCGCTTACTCTCGTGTTTTTATACAGAAGAACGATGCTCATGACTACTGGAAAGAAACTTCTGATGTTTACGACCGGAAGTGACAGGATCATCTCAACGACATCGGGGACAACAGGGAAGAGGAAAAACTGTATTCCGCACAGAATGACATATGATATCAATAACTTAGGCATAAAACTCCCCTTTTTCGAGAAAAGCTGAAGTAATACCAACCCGGCCATAATGAACAGTTCGACAATGATGTCAGAGTTCATCGTGGCCCATGTTGCAGATAAAACGGTCAGAAGAATATAAGTGCGGACATCAAGCTTCATATCATACGATTCCGGCTTTCTTAAGGTGTTTCTTCATTATGGCCTTACCAAGAAGGATGCCGAGAAGGGTAGTTAAGGCGGTTGCAAGTATAACCGCAATCCACAAAGGCTTGATGTAATACATACTTCTCATCTGTTCCACAACAGTCTCGTTTATGCCGTGTTCTAATGCAGCATCGCAATAGTGATCGGTAAAGGTAAAGTTTTCTGCCATTCCGATTACCGACATGTAAAGCGTGTAAACGATTCCTGAAATAGTGATCGATTTCATGTTTGTATGGTTCTTTTTCAGGATTAGTTCAGCCAATAAAGCGAATGTAAGTGCACCTGCTGCACCAACTACGCCTTCTATGACTCCGCTTGCGAAAAAGTAAATGCAGGGCACTATGGTAAATATCAGTATTGCACCGAACTTGGGAACTTTACATGTTACGATCACATACAGTATTCCGATGAAAAATGCGGCAAGCGCACCATAAAACAGTGCCGTATATCCTGAAATATTCATGACTGAAGATATAAGCATAGCAAACATATTCATCAGGCTCAGTATTCCGCATGTTATGTAATCTTTAGCTTTCATTTTGTTCTGGTCATTCATAATTATTCCTTCCTTAACTTATCTGATACGCCAGCTTCCGGCGTGATTTTGTTCGCTCCATAATTTTGCGTAGATGCCATTCTTTTCCAGGAGCGTATTATGATCGCCCTGTTCAGTGATCCTTCCGTCATCGAGCACCACGATCTGATCAGCGTTACTTACTGATTGGAGCCTGTGAGCAATGACGATAACTGTTTTGTCTTCAACCAGAGCGGATATGGCCTGTTGGATCAAAACTTCATTTTCCGGATCTAATGATGAAGTTGCTTCATCCAAAAGTATTACCTGTGAATCTTTAAGCAGGGCACGGGCTATTGATATTCTCTGTTTCTCTCCGCCGGACAATGTGGAGCCGCCTTCTCCGACCATGGTGTCATAACCGTTGGGAAGAGACATTATAAATTCGTGGCATGCGGCTTTTTTAGCTGCTTCAACTACTTCTTCGTGTGTAGCGGAACTTTTGCCCATCTTGATATTGGCTTCAATAGTGTCTCTGAAGAGATATACATCCTGAAAGACCATACTGATATTTCCAAGAAGTTCTTCCGTAGTAATGTTTTTGACCGGAACGCCACCCATCGTAATCTCACCTGAATCAGCATCCCAGAACCTTGCGATCAATCTGGTTATGGTTGATTTTCCTGATCCTGACGGTCCGACTAGTGCTGTTACACTTTTTTCAGGGAAGGAGAGATCTATATGATGAAGTACCTCTTTGTTTCCATAACCGAAAGATACATCCTTAAACTCGATGTGTGTGCCGGAAGGCTTGATGCCGTTGTCTTTTTCCGGCAACGGTTTTTCATCGAATAGTGCTCTGATACGCTTTCCGCTTCTGGTGGTTCGTGTAAGGTCAGCGATAAAAGTAAAGAGTGAGAGTACAGGATCATAGATCGTCAGTGTCAGGAGCAGAAAGGCAATGTAGTAGAAAACAGCCAATTCGCCGGACATCATGAGCATGGCTCCTGCGAACATAACGAGCCCGATGCCGCAGTTTAATATGAATCTTCCCAGCATGCTGACAGGGGCTGCTGCACGCGTCTCGATGGCAATAGCGGCCTTGCGCTGCTTATCCAGTGTGTTTTTTAGTGTTTCGAAGTGATCTCCTGACATGTTAAATGCCTTAAGCGTACGGATGCCGCCGACATATTCCAGTATTCCGGAAGATGCCTTCTGCTGCGAACTCTGAAGGAGAGCGCCTTCCTTTTCCATTTTCTTCATTGACATAAAAGCAAAAGGCAATGCCAGAGGGATGACAATAAATACTGCCAGCATCATCCTTACGTCAAATGCAGAAAGAACTATTATGGCAAGTGAGAATCTTATAAGAATTGTGGCAACCTGAGGCAGTATCTGCTGGGCAAATGTCTCAATCTCCGTATAATCTCTTAAGAGAACGGTGGAAAGATCTCCGGCATCTCTTGCGGAAAAGAATCCCATACTTAGTTTGCGTAAGTGTTCACCCATTTCTATTCTCGATGTTTTTGTGGTTCCTGCAAATCCTATGCAAAAATCGAGATATGATTTTTTACGGATGAACAGATAACCGATAAACTGAGCAATCAATACTCCTGTCAGTATCCAAATCCTGTTAACCGGAAGTGATATAAATGGTGAAGCAACAGGTATCAAAAGTACATATACAGCCATTACCAGTACGGCATAGGGGATTGATACGACAAAACTGTCAAACAGACACCAGATCAGAAGCTTTATATATTTCTTTGTCTGGCCTAATGTCATAGTATGAAACCATTCTCTGAAACCGTTCATACCAGTACCTCCTTACGCTTAATATTCCAACGGTCTCTTCTGTCGTTGGCATCGACCATTTCCTTATATTCATTACAGGTGGTAAGGAGTTCTTCGTGGCTGCCCTGACCGATCAGGTGTCCGTCTTTCATAACAAGGATACGGTCAGCATTCTCTATTGTCTTTAATCTGTGTGCAATTATCAGAACGGTCTTGTCTTTTGCCAGATTGGCGAAAGCCCTCTGGATCTTAGCCTCGTTCTCAGCATCTGCATAAGCAGTGGCTTCGTCGAGAATAACGATGGGCGTGTTACGTAAGAATACTCTTGCAATAGCCATTCTCTGTTGTTCGCCGCCCGAGAGATAAACTCCGTTTTCTCCGAGGATGCTTTGATAACCGTTTGGCAGTGCCATTATGACTTCGTGTATCTCTGCAGCTTTAGCTGCTTCGATTACCTGCTCCATAGACGCTTCTTTATTGCCCATTCTTATATTGTTTTCAATTGTATCGTTGAACATGAAGCTTTCCTGGAATACATATGAAACAAGCCGGCTTAATGTTTCAGGAGAAAAATCAGGCAGGGGAGTACCGCCTATCTTAATGACTCCTTCCTGTGGATCGTAGAATCTGAGAATAAGACCTGCTAACGTTGATTTCCCGCCACCTGAAGGACCGACAAGACCGGTTACAGAACCTTGTTTCAGTTCACATGACAGTCCGGTTATCGCCTGTGTGCCTTCTTCATAAGAGAATGAAACATGCTCGCATTTCACATCGAAATTATCCGGCATGTCAGCGTTCCCGCTTGGAAGTTCCGTTTCGTAAAGTATATTATCCATTCTCTTGACACCTTCGTTTATCCTGCCTGAGAGAATGACCATCTGCATCATGTTTTCCATTGGATCTTTAAGACCTGTTCCGACAAGAAGGAACAAAAGCACAATCGGCAGATAACCGATATATGATTCAGCATTTAGAAGGATATATGTACTTGACGGAAGAAGAAATAATAACTGCGCGCCAAAGAATGCATAGTAGAAAGACATTGGCCATGCATTTGCATGAGCTGTTTTCTCTACTGAGGTTACAAAGCGGTCTATATCCGATTCATATCTTTTAAATGCACTTAATGATCTGTTAAATACCTTGATTACCGGCATGCCGTGAATGTATTGAACTATTGTGCCCTGCATTGCTTCCTGGCTGTCATGCATCTCGACCTGAAGCGCTGCTTTGTCGGGTTTTACGAGGCACATCACCAAAAGAACTATTGAAATGACGATTGGAAGAAGCGTTATAAGAGACAGACGCCAGTCCATAACGAAAAGATATATCAAAGTGAATACAGGTGTTGCTATTGCGGCGGCTATGTCACATAGATGATGAGCAACAAAAATTTCAACCTGCTCAGTATCATCTGACAGTATCTTCTTTATGCCACCTTGAGTTTTCCCGGTAAAGAATCCTGAAGGAAGTTTACCGAGCTTTTCCATTAGTTTTATTCTAAGTTCATAGATAATGTCGTAAGCAGCCGTGTGGGACAGTGCAGAAGAGGCATATGCGCAGATTCCGTAAATAAGTGCAGCTGCCAGCGTGATCACGGTCAGCAAAAGTATTGTGGATTTGTCCATTCCTTGAACATCATTATACGAAGATAAAAGGATCGTGATGATTCCGTATACAGTAAAGAATGGAACCATTTTGGCAGCAGAAGATAAGACTGCGAGTAAACAGGCAGTTATCAGTTTGCTCTTTTTCTTTCCTGCGAGTTCGAGAAGACGTGGAAATCCTTCTTTTTTCTTGTCTTTTTTATTCATAGACCCTCTCAAAGTTAGTTTTAACTAACCTGATAATTAAAAAATAAATCGCAAGTTGTTTTGTCACACTTGCGACATTTCAAAACAAACGATATACTTCACAAAAGTTAATGTCAACTAACTTTGGAAAAGTGCTACAAAAATAAGGATTTGTGACATTTGATGTGAGGTGAACAAATGGAAAACTCCCCAAATAGAGCACAGCAGGCATTTATTAATGCGCTGCTCTTATTAATGAAGGAAAAAAGTTATAACCAGATATCCGTTTCTGAACTGTCTGAGATTGCTCAATATGACAGAAGAACTTACTACCGCTATTTCTCATCAAGAGACGATATCCTTTATTCGTATTGTGCCATCCTTCTTGCCGAGATGGCTGGTGACATGAGTAAAACGCAGCTTACCCCACAGTCAGGTTTTTTGCTCTATTTTGAATTCTGGAACCGTAACCGGGAGTTTCTTAAACTTCTCGATAAACAGAATCTTCTTTACTTTCTCGGTGAGAAACAGGATCAGTTGCTGTATCAGCATGTCGGCAGAAAAGTTCATGAGGATCTTCCTCCCGAACTTAAGGATGTATCTGAATTCTCACGCTTTGCTTACTATTTCACTCTCGGAGGGCTTTGGCAGATGCTTATCCTTTGGATACGTGACGGGATGACGCAGTCCCCTGAACAATTAACATCGTATGCTCTTTCAATTTTCGCGGAAATGCAGAAAATGGTTAGTCTAAGCTAACTGCTTATGCTATAATTCACGGCGAATAAGTTCAAGATTTGGTTTTGTAGGAGATAAGGCAAATGAGTCTTAAGTATAGGATCATCAGGCGTATCGTAAAGCTTTTAAACATAAAGAAAGCCTGGGAAGGCAAGAGTGCCGAAGAGATCATCGAAAAGAAAAAACAGGAGAATGCACGAAATAAGATTCCGGTACTGAATGATCCTGATTTTGAGATAAGCAGGACAGTTGTTATGGGCTTTATGGTTATCCGGATGATCCATAAAAAACACGTATCACGTGCAACTCTGTTTCTTATTGGCGGCGGTATGGTTTCGGCTCCGAGACCTGATTCGGTAAAGAAAGCTCTGCGTTTTGCCAAAGAAACAGATATGGATGTCTTTGTTCCATATTATCCTCTTTGCACGGATTATCCTCTGACCAAAGCTTATGCGATGATACATGAGACCTATAAGGTCATGCTTAATGATTATGATGCATCGGATATTACTGTTCTTGGCACTTCATCAGGCGGAAATCTTGCTCTTGGCATGATTCCGTACATTAATGACGGACATGATGATACTCCCGTACCATCACATATCATAGCTATTTCTCCGGGTACATGTGTTGATACAGATGAAGAGTGGCAGAAAATGATTGAACTGAATAAAAAAGATATTGCTATACCGGCAAGTTACATGAAGACTGCAGAGATCATTATGAGACACGGAGATGATTCTGTTCAGGATTATATGCTTTGGCTTCAAAAAGCTGATTTCAGCAACTGTCCTCATGTATCGTTTATGTATGGTTCGGATGAGACTCTCTATGCATGTGCGCCTGCGATTGAGAAAGCCTTGAAGAAATGCGGAGTGGATTATGATATGACAGTAGGAGAAGGAATGTTCCATTGTTATCCTGTGTTTCCTTTAGTAAAGGAAGCAAAAGAAGGCTGGAAACAAATGGTTGAGATTGCCAGGAGATCTTATGGCAGATAATCATATTCCGGTTAATAAACTGCCATATTGCAAGCCGGTGAAAAAATGGCTTTCTGAAAGGTATGGCAGTGAACAGGCTGATGCAGTCTGGCAAAAAACAGTAGATCAATACAACGCATATCTTCCCAATCTGCCTGATTACGGCGGAAAGAAAAACGGGCATGCCAGGGCTATCTACGGAGGCCTTCTTATCTTTTCCTTGTATCCGTCTCTTCCGGATCATCCGCCTGTATCAGAATTGCAGGATTTTGTGTCGAACTTGTTCATGGGTCCTTTTGTAAAGCATGGAAAGATTTTCGATCTTAACCGTCCGTCTAACATGAGGCTTATCAATAAGATCTTTAAGAGGTCGGGTGATGGAGACAGAAGGGACATCAAAAAATATCCTGCAGGATTTATTAATGTCGATGAACCTTATGATAACGAAAAACATATTGCGAGATATCATTTCGTTCAGTGTCCGAATGCGGAATTTGCAAAACAGCATAATTTGCTCCATGTACTGCCATTGATGTGCAATTCTGACTATTTCGGTATTGAAAAAATCCATGGAACGCTCATACGTTGCGGAACCTGTGGTAACAGCAACATGTGTGATTACTGTGTAGTAGGAAACAGGAATCCTCTGGCTAAAGAGTATGAGATCACTACTGACGAGTATGGTTTTCTGGTCAGCAGGAAAAAGTAATAGTTTTAGAATAACCCTATGAAAAGAGGATGCCATTGTGGCATCCTCTTTGATCCAACCGGATTATCAGTTGTGCTTATCAGCCTTCAGCGATAGCGCCTGTAGGGCAGGAAGCTTCACAAGCTCCGCATGCTACACAAACATCAGCATCGATGTTGTACTGTGTCTCACCCTGGGAAATAGCTCCGACAGGGCAGCCGTCAGCGCAAGTGCCGCAAGATACGCAAGCGTCAGAAATTACATATGCCATAAAAATTTCCTCCTTGGTTTTTGGATGTTAATGATATTCTTCCAATGAACAGGAAAAACGGCAAGTTTTTTGCTGTGATATTTGCAATTTGGTAATAAATTATTCAAGTATTTTTCTCCTGAAAACAACTTCGGTCGAAAACCCGCGGCTAACTGAAAATAAAGGGTTTGCAGTTGTCTGTGGCTAACTTGAAACCGCAAAAATATTTGTTTGACAACAAAAAGATTACGCTGTAATATTACGCAGTCATATAACTGTTAACTTCGAAGGTGCATACATGTCTTACGATTACGAGAAAACACATCAGATGATCCTTGAGAGTGCTTTGAATACATTCAAAGAGATCGGGTTCAGAAATGCATCCATCAGGAACATCTGCAGAGACGCAGGTGTAACAAACGGTGCTTTCTATGCTCATTTTGAGAGTAAGGATGATCTGTTTGCGGCTCTTGTATCGGAGAAGCTTTCTGTTTTCAATGAGACATATCAGGAAATGAGCGATATAAACATTCAGTCTGTTGATGATATCATCCGTATGTTCGATATGTCATACAGTTCTATTGAGACATTGATCCACTATGTTTATTCTGAGCGTGATGTATTCACTCTTATACTGAAGAGCAGTGATGGTACAAGCTATGAGCACTTTATCAGTGATCTGATCAATGAAGAGTGTAAGAATACAATGATCTTCCTTGAAAGCGCGAAGAAATTCATGAAAAGACCTGAGAATATCTCTGAGCGGATCATAAGGATGGGAGCATCGATGGTCATAAACTCAATGCTTGATGCTTTTCTGGAAGGCGTATCAGAAGAAGACAATAT
>Ga0310691_10006596_pt1 | contig 12336 bp, 10 predicted proteins | sample 176DNAGHGlowgp2_FD_203887 | JGI IMG/M metagenome (GOLD analysis project Ga0310691, IMG submission 203887) | Sheep rumen microbial communities from Palmerston North, Manawatu-Wanganui, New Zealand - 1766 DNA GHGlow gp2 (v2) (version 2) | ecosystem: Host-associated > Mammals > Digestive system >... | reverse complement strand
CAGGTAGAGCCGTACTTGCGGACAAGTTCCGCATCGACCTTAACATTGCTCTTGCCATTACCCGAGTAATACACGTTGTAACTGTCGGAGCCGTCCGAAGCCCACTGGGCATAGGCAGATTCGAGCCAGCCACCGGCATCGCCGAGGGTCACCTGGGCACCCGCCACGGCCACCAAACCGAGGCAAGAAATAGCCATAACCAAACATTTCATACATCCATCCCTTTTTCGGGAACACCGCGAAGACATTCCGCTATTTGTTCTCAAATTGTTTCTCAAAAATATAATTCAATTTCAACTCAACTTGCAATTATTTTCTCTATTTTTAGGTAATTTTACAAAATTACGTTCTCAAATTTTTATAAAAACACCATTTTCAACGCAGATTTTGCGTAGAATATTACAAAAAACACGGAAAGTCATGATACAAAAGCCAACAAAAAACAACGCTTATTCCGGAAGTCGCCCCCTTTTTTGCGCCTATTTTTTTATTCTTGTAGAAAATCAATTTGGAAAAAAGATGAAGTCTAGATTACTTTTGACAATGTTGTCCCTACTTTTTGCAACAACATTTGCAGAAAACGCACCGGACACAGCCAATTTCGATATTCTTCACGGAAGCGCCTACTACTATTCCGTAAATGCGCCGAGTGAAGCCCCTTCCACACTAAGAAACCTCTACACCCCGCACCTCATGTTCGGGCACAACCTCGCCTCCATCAACCTCAACGTGAACACCGGCGGCATTGCAAGCTACGCCTCCGGCAGCCACACCTCCTATATCGCCCTCCAGGGCAGAGAGGCCATGTTCGGCATCGCTACAAAGACCTTCGGCCTGGGCTTTGGGCTCATCATCGACGAAAAAGTGGACCTTTCCAGCGAAAAGGACGCCTACCACAAGGACGAATCCACAGAAATCGTCAGCAAGAACGCGCTCTCCCTCCGTTTCTCCATGCCCCTGCAATCAATCGACTTCTTGGCGTTCTTGAGATTCACGCAAGGCGTCGATTCCGTTGCCATAAATGAGTACGCCGACAGCGAAGGCAAGAACAACCTGGATTACCACAGAAACAACTACGAAATTTCCGGCTCGCTGAGCCTCACAAACCGGCCTTCCGCCAAAAACTTTTTCTGGAGCTCCGGCATAGGCGCAACCCGCAACAACAGGACAAGGGAGACGACCTACAAAAGCACAATCGACCCCGACGACAACTACCACAACCAGACCAATGCACAGGACAGCTACATCTATGCGAACCTCTTCTACAACTTCAGCAGCATCGTCCTGAAATCGAAGAACGCGCGTCTCCATGTCGGCAACAACGCCCGCCTCTACGCCACCCTCTACGACCAGGTCGAAGACAAGGACAGCCATCGCAAGGACTTCTACGTAACCGGATCGCTCATTCTCACTCCCAACATACTCGCCGAATACGCATTCAACGAGAACTGGATGTTCTGGGGTGCGGCAAGCTACACCTGGACCACCTCCGGCAACCACGAAGACTACATCGAATACTGGAAAGACGAAAACGAAACGAAGAACAAATTTACGCGATTCTCCACCAATACCGGTGCAGTCGACGTGAGCACGGGACTCCTTTTCAAGTACAAGAAGCTGACTCTTGAAGCGGGAGTCGCCTCCAATTTATTCAGCAACCCCTTCAGGGGCTTCAGCGGCAACAACGTCCTGTACAACTTTACCGGGATTGTCGAATTTTAATCGGGAGAAAACATGAAAAAGACGCTATTCCTTTCTCTGCTCTTGATTCTAGCCCTTATTGTCGCGTGCACCTCGGACTCCGCCATCACAGGGCCGCACAACAGTTCCACCCCGCATGACAGCGCATACGTCTATTCCAGCAGCTCGAAGAAGGCCTCCAGCAGCAGCAAGGCCATCGAGAGTTCTTCCAGCGCAAAGTCCTCGTCCAGTGAAGACGACGAAATTTCCAGCAGCTCCGCAAGGTCGAGTTCTTCCGTAGCATCGAGTTCCAGCGAAGACGACGAGGGAAGTTCCTCCAGCGCCGAAGAAGAATCGAGCTCCAGCGAAGACGACGAAGAAAGCTCTTCCAGCGCCGAAGAGGAATCGAGTTCCAGCGAAGATAACGAGGAAAGTTCTTCCAGCGCCGATGAAGAATCGAGCTCCAGCGAAGCCGGAGAAGAAAGCTCATCAAGCGAAGAGGATCCGGGTTCCAGCAGTTCGGCGGAGCCGTCATCCTCGACATCAAACGAGGAGACCTCCAGTTCGTCGGACGACGTGGGAAACTCTTCTAGCAGCGAAAAAGTTTAAGAAACAATAACAAAGGACAAGCAATGAATATCAAACTGATTACCTTGACTGCGGCAGTCGCCTTCGCAACCGCCATGGCTCAGGATTCCAGCGAAGACACAAGCGCAGCCCCGCAGGCAGAACCTGCCGTGGAAGCTCCGGCGCCCGCACCAGCCCCCGCTCCCGCCCCCGCTCCCGCCGCCCCGGCTCCGGCAGCCACTGCGCCTACCACCGCACAGGCGACCGATTCCACCACGGAAACTCCGAAGGCAAACCGTATCCACGGCATCGCTTACAACAGGGTCGGCAACCAGGCCGCAGACGCGACAATCCGTGACAACCTGAACAAGCCCTACAAGATGGCCGGCGCCAAGCTTGTCTATATGGAACCCACGAGCAACTTCAGCGCGGTCGCCTTTGGCAACGGCAACACCAAGTTCCTCTCGTTCGATATGGAACAGGGGCTGGGCCTTGCCACCGCGGGTATCGCCAACGGCATGATGGGTATCTCCTTGAGCTACGCACTGAACAAGCAGATTACCTTTACCAAGAGCAAGGACGCCTACGAAATGGAAACCGAGGACACCTACACGGTCAACGCGGGTGACATCCTCCGCCTCCGCTTCGCCATGCTCCTCGGCGCCATCGACCTGAACGCATCCGTCTTCTGGCTCACCTACCAGAACGAAACGTCCACTAGCGAAGAATACAAGGACGCCGACACCAAGAGATCGACCGACATCGACCGCGACTACTGGGATATCGGCGGAAACGTGTTCGTGAGCAACGACCCCTCCGCCAAGGGCATCTTCTGGAACGCGGGCGTGAACTTCACCCGCCACGAAAGCGCCTACGAAAGGGAAGCAAAGAACGGCAACTCCACGTCCACCACCGAAACGACCGGGGAAGACGCGAACATCTACATCCAGCCGTCCATCAACATCGGCGCAAGCATCCTCCAGAACAAGTTCGCCAGGGTGCTTCTCGGCATCTACGCCCGCGCACCCTTCGTCTTCTACGATGAATTCGAAGACGAAACGAACAAGAACAAGGATTCCTACTTCACCATGGGAATCTACGCCGTACCCAACATCTTTGCCGAACTTAGGCTCGGCAACTGCTGGAAGGTATTTGCAGGCGCGAACTTCAACTGGACCGTATTCGCCATGGAAGACGAAGAGTTCATCACCGACTACAACGACGAACTCGACATCGTGAAGAACAACACGACAAACATCAGCATGCGCACGGGAACGACGAACGTGGATATCGGAGCCCGCTTCCAATACAGCAACTTCGCCGTGGAAGCCTCCATCGCCAATACATTCTACTCGAATCCGTTCGGCGGGTTCGCGGATGAAAACTTCAACTTCATTGCCAACTTCGGCGGGTTCATCTACTTCTAACAGGGAGGCATCATCATGAAAAAAACATTTGCCATTCTTCTTGCGTCCTTAGCAGCAGTCGTCCTTTCTGCATGCTCCGCCGCAGACGACAGCACGATAACCTCCCCGCGCATGGGTAAAATTGCGAACGACATCTGTCCCAACCCCACCGCCATTACGGTCACCGCCTCGTACACCACCATCAAGTGTGACGACGGAACCACGTACAAGTGCGATGATCTCGGCTGCGAGAAGGATTAATTTATTATAACCCTACGGCAAGCACAGTTTGCCACGCGCCCGAAAGGGCGCGTTTTTTATAGTTTTTCAAGCTGGGCGTACAGGTCGTAAAGCCTCTGCACCCCGTTTTCGAGTCCGAAGTAATGCCTTATGTAGGGCACGAGAAGCACAAGGAACATCACGTCGAGGCAAAACACGGCAAGTGCGGGGTTAGAGACGAAGAAAAAGAAACCGCCGACCGTCAACAGGGCAAACAGCACCAGGACAATTTCGTGCGCAAGCCTCTCGTGCTGGAAGAATCCGATATGCGTACGTACCGACAGCAGCTGCGCTTCCGTCAGCGGAGCCCCTTCTGCGACAAGGTCCTGGAGCGATTTTTCGTAGTCGGAGAGTTTCTTGAGCATGGCGAATCCTTTTTTGTGCAAAATAATCAAAATATTTCAAAAAAAACATGAAATTTCGTAATAAGAATAGTATTTTAAGGGCATGGAACCGTTACAGTTTACCTCGCTTGTGTCTATGTTCTTTGCCAACTGCTCCCGCAATGACTTTGGCGGGTGGTACAAGCGGGTCGAAGGCCAGTGGCTGCACTACTCGCGCGAATTCCTTCGCGACAGTTCCATCTACCTATCCATCGCCCTGAACAGCCGCGGACTCAAGCCCCGCGAAAGTGTCGGCATCATCGCGCCGAGTTCCCCCGAATGGTTCATCGCGGATATCGCGACGCAAATCAACCATGCGCAGGTGGCCCCCCTGTTCCCGAACATCTCTTCAGAAAATTTCAAGTTCCAGTGCGAGGATTCCAACGTCCAGATTCTGTTCGTGAATTCCGTCTCCGAGCTGGAAACTCCGCTCAAGGAATTCCTTCCACAGTTCAAGCTGGTCATCTGCATCGATTCCAATTCCGAGCTCCCCGAAAACGCCATCTACTGGAACACCCTCATCGACGAGGGCAAGGAGCTCGCAGAAACGAACCGGTATTTCAGCTGGGTAGACGACCAGATCCAATCGATACGCCCCGACGACCTTTTCAGCATCATCTACACGAGCGGTTCCATGGGAGCCCCGAAGGGCGTGGAGCTCACGCACAGGAACATGCTAGTGCAAATCCAGAACCTCCTCGAGCTCTACCACATGAACCGGAAAGAGGACTGCTGCCTCACGATATTGCCGGTCGCGCATGTGTTCGAGCGCATGGCGGTCTACTTCTACACGCTGAACGGAGTGCGCATCTACTTCGGCGACACCCCGAAAAACGTGGCGACCATGCTGACCGAGGTCCGCCCCACCGTGATGATCGTCGTCCCGCGCATCCTCGAGCGCCTCTACGAAAGCATAACCATCATCGGCGACAAGGCGAGAGGCCCCAAGCGGCTGCTCATCCAGAACGCCATCAAGCTTGCAAAGATAAGCGAGCCCGGAAAGAGGCGTTCGCCCATGCAGCGCATCTACGACCGCCTCGTCTACCGCAAGATGCGGGAAGCTCTCGGCGGAAGGTTCAAGCTCATCGTGAGCGGCAGCTGCGCCTTGAACAAGTCTATCCTCCGGTTCCTCCTGAACATCGGGCTTCCCGTTTTCGAAGGTTACGGCATGACGGAATGCAGTCCGGTCGTCACCGCGAACAGCCCCAATTCCTCGAAGCCCGGGACCATAGGCAAGCCGCTCGCCCACCTCCAGGTAAAGATCGGCGACAACAGCGAAATCCTCGTGAAGGGAGAAAGCGTGTTCCGCGGCTACCACAACGATCCCGAGGCCAACAGCAGGGCCTTTACCGAAGACGGTTTCTTCAAGACGGGCGACCAGGGATTCTTCGACGCCGACGACTTCTTGAACTTTACCGGGCGTATCAAGGAACTCCTCAAGACGAGTACCGGCAAGTACGTGTGCCCGAGCCCCATCGAACTCGAGATCTGCCGCCACCCCGTCATCGAGCAGGCGCTCGTCATCGCGAACGACCGGAAGTTCACCTCCGCGGTCATCTGGCTGAACCCCGAAGGCGCACGCAGGCTCCTCAAGTTCCAGAAAGAAGAATTCAGCATCGAGAAGGCGCTTCAGTCCGGGCGCGTGCGCGAGGCAATCAACCGCCACATCACGCGCGTCAACAAGAAGCTGAACCACTGGGAACAAATCCGCAAGTGGACGCTCGTCGGCGACGAACTCACCACCGAATCGGGACTTCTCACGCCTACGCTGAAAATCCGGCGCAAGGTCGCGGAAGCCATGTACGCCGACAAGATCGAAGCGATGTACAAATAAACTACTTGGCGATAGCCTTGAAGCTTCCCGTCGGTGTCGTTTCGCCCGGCGGCAAAATCATCATGACCTTTTCCATGCGAGTGCCGTCCATCTTGAGGACGCGGAAGGTGTAGCCCTTGACCTTGATTTCGGCACCCGGGGAGGGAATCACGCCGAGAGTCGCCTGGATGAGTCCGGAGAGGGTTTCCACATGGGAATTCTCGGGAGCCTCAAGTTCGACGCCCAGTTCCTCTTCCAAATCCGAAAGCGTCATGAGCGGGTCGAGGATGTAGCGGCCGTCCTTCAGTTTCTGCACGTCGTCTTCCTCGTCGGCATCGTCCTCGTCCTTGATTTCGCCGACGATTTCTTCGAGGATATCCTCAAGCGTCACGAGGCCCGCGGTTCCGCCGTATTCGTCGATCACGATGGCAAGCTGGTTACCCGTCTTGCGCAGTTCGGTCAAAAGATCGTCAATTTTCTTGTGGTAGGGCACGAATACCGGCGGCATCACTATCTTCATGATGTCGAAAGGTTCATCGCCATGTTCGGTATACCATTCCAGGAAGTCCCGGTTCGAGAGGATTCCCACGATGTTGTCCATCGTATCCTTGTAGACCGGCAAGCGCGAATGGCGTTCGTTGTTCAGCACCTTCACCAAATCCTCGAGCGGCGTATCCACGTCGATAGCGCACATTTCCACACGCGGGGTCATGATTTCGCGCACGGGAGTTTCCACGAAGTCGAAAATATTGAGGATCATCTGCTGTTCCTCTTTTTCCAGGCCCTCGGCATCGCCGGACTTGACATCGGAAAGGTCGGCCTGCACGGCATCGCGCATCTCTTCGGGCAAGAAGTTCAGCTTGGAATCGTAGCCGAGAAGGTTCAGCATCTTGACAAACACCACATGGCAGAACTTGGCCACCGGAACAAACGGGAGGCGAATGAGCCTGAACAGCGGCACGAGGACAACAGACAACGTATCGGGCTTGAGACTGGCGAGCAGGTACGGGATGAACACCGTAAGCGTATAGAGAACCGCACTCGCAAATACCAGATACGCAGCGACACTCAAGTAGGGATAGGTGCGCACGAAATCCCACTGCGAATTGGCGAGTACAAAGAACCCGAGAACGCCCGCGCTCACGTTGCCGAAGATACGCCCGATGGAGACGCATTCGTTGAATCCGTGCCAGCGGACGAGCTTCGCTATTTTTTCTTCGCGCTCGCTGCGGTCATGCGGATCGCGCTTTGCGAAGATGAGGCTGAACGCGCACTTGGTCGCGGAGAACGTCGCCGAAGTCAGGATAAAGATGCAGAGGAATACGATAGCGAGGATTTCGGACGTTTCCATTATGCACCTTCCTTGTAGGGGTCGAGCCCCAGGAATTCGCATTCTCGCTTGCGCATCACCTTTCTATCGGCAGCCTTGATGTGGTCGTAACCCGAAAGGTGCAGAAGCCCGTGGACAATCACGCGCTTCATTTCGGCATAGAACGTATTGCCATATTCGGGAGCCTGACGTTTCACCTGGTCACGCGCGATGTAGATTTCACCGAGCATTTCTTCGGCACCCGGGAATCCGTCATCGTGCCACTCGAACGAAAGGACATCGGTCACCTTGTCGAGCCCACGGTAATCTCGGTTCATGTTACGGACAAACTCGTCCGTACAAAGTACGATATTGACGCTCCTTTCCTTGCCTTCTTCGGCAAGGAGCTTGCGCGCCATTTTTTCGAACTTGTCCTTATACGGAAAGCTTTCGATATCGCCTTCGCAAAGGAACTCTATACTGTAAAATTTCTTTTTACTACTAGCAGGGTCTGCCATTAAATGTTATACCACTTCTTGAGATTTTCAATAATGGCTTCGGCCTGGGCCTTGCCACTGATATTGAACTTGCTGCGGGCCTTGAAAGCACCACCAGCCTTCTGGTAGCGGCGGAGGTACACCTTCGGTTCCCCGAATTCGCCCGTTTTCGCGTTTTTTTCCTGACAAAGGAACATCATCGTCTGCCAGGCGCCCTTGGTGAGGACGGCCTTGTCCAGTTCCTTGATCACTTGTTCGCCAGTTTCGGCATCGACCATTTCGACGGTCGGTTCTTCAACTTCCATGCTCATTTTGGACCTCGCTAAAAAAAATCACAAAACACTCACACCAAAGATACATTTTTCTTCCACCTCGGGCAAAATAATACATATATTTGTTTATGGTATTCATCTTGCAAGTGAGGCTACATGTCTTTTTCGCAAAATTTAAAAACATCCGTTATCCTTCTGGTGGCACTCGGCACCATGGCCATGGCAAAGAGCACCACAGGCAGAGTGACCGACCGCGTCGGTGACGTCAAGGTCCAGAGCGCCAAGACCGGGAAATGGGAAGAAAACATCCAAGTAGGCGCGCGCATCCGCGAAAGGGACCAGATCAGTACCGGCGCCGAATCCTATGTGACGGTGCGCCTCCCCGACGGAACCTCCATCACCGTGCAAGAACAATCCCTGGTCCAACTGGACACCCTGGATTCCGAGAACGGCGTCCAGATGGCCTTCACCGACGTGAAGACGGGTAAAATCAAGTTCGAAGCCCAGAAACAGAAAAACGGTGGATACCTCAAGTTCAAGACCGGTGTGGCAACGGCAGCCATCCGCGGAACGGTCGCCTTCATCGGTATAACCCCCGGCGGAAAGGCGTTCGTCTCGGCCAGCGAAGGTAAAATACGCACCACACACAACAAGAGCGGCAGGGAATGTGACGTGAGCGCGGGGCAGACGCTCTTCTTCACCAAGAACAATGACAACTGCAACGTCGTGGAAACGCAGACTTCCGGCGACCCGAGTTTCGTCAATGAGCTCGAAAGAATCCTCGACAACGACAGCCTGTCCATCGAAGAAATCACGAAATCTCTGAAAGATGCGGACGCGAACCTGCTACAGCTACTCTCCAAAATCAGCACGGAGAGCGCCTGCACGTTCGAAAGCCTAGAAGACACCGTAACGGTCAACAAGGTTTCCATCAAGGGATCCTGCCCCTCCGGTACGACCCTGCAGATTGCAGGCGCCTCCCAGAAAGGTACCGGCAACGCGTTCGACATTCCGGCCGAATGGGCCCCGAGTGCGGACGGCGATAAGAAATTCCCGGCTACATGCTCCATTGTAGCAGTCACCCCTTGCGACAAGAACAGCACCGACAAGAATTCCAAGAAAGGCAAGCAGAAGAAACCCGAAACATGCTCGAAGCCACTCACCTTCAACTGCGGCGAACTGCATACCTACTACAAGGCTCCCGTTTCCCCGGACACCGTCGTTGCGGACACTGCCGTGGCAGACACCTCGGTTCAAGACACCTCCAGCACCAAGTCTTTCTCGATAAAGACGGCCTCCCCGGTAAAGGTTTGCGACCCCGGTTCCGTGACCATCGAGGGTACGTTTGACCCGAGCGACCCCGAAGCCTCCCTCTATGTGAAGCTCGGGAACTACACATCCCGGAACCTTGTCCCGCTAAGCGCGAACGGCGAATTCTCTCACACCGTTACCATCAACGACATCGTCGGGAACTGGAACGTGAAGAAGGCGACCGTCGAATACAAGGGCAAGAGCGGAAATCGCAGCGCCCACATCGAACTCGACATCGACAAGACCTGCAAGCAGGTGAACCAGGGACGCCCGATCGTATCGTTCACGTCGAGCGACTCACTCCGCTGCAAGGCGACCTTCATGGTTTCCGGTGCAAAGAGCGACATCGTCCTTGTCGAAAGCGAAATTGACGGAGACCTCATCAAGGAAACCACCTTCATGCAGGACGACCCCATAAAGATCAAGCTCAAGAGCGGCATCCACACCTACACCTTCACGGCCAAGGACCAGGCCGACAACAGAAGCACCCTGCAAAAGAAACTCAGCTGCCATCCCCAAAGCAACACGTCTGTGGAATTCACCGGCGGCGATTTCGAGCGCCTCCGCGTTCCGCCTCCGCCGCGAGGAATGTCAAGCACCTTCGTCAGGAACATGCATTTCAGAATCACCAATGTCCACTCGCTTAACCCGGCCCACATCAGGCGCCTCCAGGTAACGCAGGGGAACAAGTCGCTATTAAACATTAGCAATGGCCAGATTACCGACCTTGACTACGACGTTCAAGTCAACCTGACCCGCGGAGAAACGACAAAAGTGACCGTCACCATAGACATGAAGAATGGCATGAAGGTCGTTAAATCCAAGACTTACGAGGTCCGCTAATGAAGTATTCCTACAAGACCCTTATTTCGACTATTGCACTCGGTTCCACCCTGGCTTTTGCCCAGGCTACCCAACCGGCAGCGCCGGCCCCCGTAGCAGAAGAACCAGCCCCGGCAGTCAAGGAAGCTCCTGCAGCGGCGTCCGCCGACTCCTCGCAGGCAGCGGCAACACCCGCAGCCACCCCTGCTCCCGAAGCTACAACCGCACCCGAAGCAAGCCCTGCGCCTGCAGAAAGCTCCACAGCCGCGGCAACACCTGCCGATTCCCTGCAGGCAGCAACCGACTCCACTGCAAGTGACAGCACAATGGCGGCTCCCGAGGAGCAAGCTGCAGCGCCCGCTGCAGAACCCGCCGTGGCCAAGGCCGATTCTTCGGCAACTGTCAATGCCGATTCCGCAGCCGCAGGATTTGTCGCCGACACGACAACACCCCCGCCGTCACTGCTTTCGGGAACAGAAATCTCGGGCAACGTCCATGGCTTCTTGAAACTGGACAAGTCGCCCTACCTCGTCACCGAAAACCTGACCGTCGCCCCCAATACGAGCCTCATTGTCGAGCCGGGCGTCGTCCTCTACTTCAAGCCCGGGACCGGCCTCGTCGTCAACAAGGGCCAGCTGGTCATCGCCGGTTCCAAGACCTCGCCCGTCATTATGCGTTCCGCCTTCGACCGTCCGAAAAGCGGGGACTGGAAAGGCATATCCATTACGGGTGACGAGCGCGCCGAAATCCGCCACCTGCAGATTAGCGATGCCGAAGCAGCCATCGCCGTCGAAAACGGCTCGATGGACTTCCAGAATTCGAGCGTCGAGAACACCTCCGTTCGCGGCGTCTTTGCGCGCAATTCCGAAATCAAGGTCAGCGACTGCGAATTCAAGGGAAACCGCGTGGCGGTCCACATATCCAACTATGCCGACGGTTCCATCGAACGCAGCACATTCACCAAGAACGAAATCGGCATCCTGAATTCGAAACTCGCAAGCGTATCCATCTCCTCGACTGAAATTTCGGACAACGAGCTCGGCCTTCTGAGCATGGACAACAGCATCGTCTCGCTGAGCAACACCAAGATTGAAAAAAACAGACTGGGCGTTGCTTCGGCAGAAGTGCTCGCTCCCGAAATCATCGAGAACGTCAAGGGCAATGAACTCGACATGAACAACGAGGCCGTGGCAGCCTCCTCGGCGCTCCCGCCCAACCCCGAAATTCCGGGCGTCGAGCAGCGTCCTGTCCGCGAAACCGACAAGATTGCCGACATCGTAAGCGAGAGGGCCGCAGCAGCCGACACTACCGCCAAGCGCTGGACAGTCATCGGAAACGCCATGCTCGGCGGAACGTTCCACCTCGTCACCACAAGCAAGAACGAAACCGGCAAAGATTACATTTCCAACGGGGACACGATCGCTCCGGGCAAGGACTACAAGAACATCTTCCAGGTTCCCGGACTTGCAGGCAGGGCCAGCGCTTACCTCTACATGCAGTCTCCCGACGGCAAGACTATCGAGTTCAACACCGACCTTACGGTGGATTCCTGGAACCACTTCTCTCCCAATCCTGTCAGCCTGCGCTATGCGGACAGCTACAATAACGTAGCCCTCGGCGACTTCCAGCTCGTCGGCGGGGAAACCTACATGGCGAACCTACCGGTGTTCGGTGCCGACTACACGGTATCGCTCCTGAAGAACAACGCGAACCAGCCGCTCTTCCAGCTGAACGGATTCTTCGGAGAAGCCAAGAGGAGCCTCGTGGAAGGCGCTCGCCATCCCTACATCTACAACGACTACATCGACGACGGTGAACTCCAGGCCCAGCGTCTCGCTTCTGGCGGTTTCATCAAGTGGGCCCCGGTGCGCCGCTTCGATGCGAAGTTCGGCCTCGTCTACGCGACCGACGAACTCGAAGACCCGCTCCTGCGCGACGGTGCTAGCGGCAACTGGACCACGAGCGACCCGATCCAGAAATCCCTCACGCTCTATGCC
>Ga0310691_10006595_pt1 | contig 12338 bp, 1 predicted proteins | sample 176DNAGHGlowgp2_FD_203887 | JGI IMG/M metagenome (GOLD analysis project Ga0310691, IMG submission 203887) | Sheep rumen microbial communities from Palmerston North, Manawatu-Wanganui, New Zealand - 1766 DNA GHGlow gp2 (v2) (version 2) | ecosystem: Host-associated > Mammals > Digestive system >... | reverse complement strand
CCCTCAAATTCTTCGCATCTCAGAGAATCGAAATCAGAAAATGAGACAAAATTACAGAAGATAAAGAGCAAATCTGATATTATGCCAAAGTTAAAATCGCTAAGAATAAGATTGCTGCTCCATTCAAGACTGCAGAACTGCCTATTAAATGGAATATGTGATACGACAAGATAAGTGATATCATCGAAGCATCAGTACTACTAAAAACTATCACAAAAAGCGGAGCATTCTACACACTATGAAATCAAAAATTCCAGTGAAAAGAAAAACTAGCTCAACATCTAGCATGAGACTCCAAAGCCCTCGCAGAGCTCGAGAAAAAAATCGAGAACGCTATCAAGGATATGAGAATGTGAAAGCAAGTACTAGATAATGAAACATTTGAACATCTAGATGAAGTTATCGAAGATATTGCTGGAGTAGAAAATGATGGTGAATAAAATACAATAAAAAAATAAACATAGCTCTATGATCAAAATCATAGAGCTTTTTTTACATATAAAGAATAACCATCAGTTATATTTCAAGATGAAACCAATATTTATCCAATAAAAATTATGGAATTAAATTAATTATATTTTTTCAGATATTTTTAAAAAATTTTTAATGACATACATATTCTTACTTACGATTTTAGAACCAAAAATAGAGATTCTAAAAATAAACAATTTAGAATCTCTATTTTCACTCTATATCACCTTAAAATATAATTATTCTATCAAATAAATATATTTACATAAATCTTTTAAAGATAATAGCTAAAGCATTCGAATATATTAAGATATTTTTTACTCTTCATCATTATTTTCTAGTACTAATGTCAGTTAAACTGAGTATAACATCCCTTTTCATTTCAAAGATTATTACAAGTCCAATAAAAATGATTAGCATTCCATGGAATATTACTCGATTTCGTAATAAGTACTCAACCATTTGCAATTGTATTAGTATAAGGAACTCCTTGATCACATAAATAACCCACAGCTGGAGGCGATGCATGATTATATGTTTTATTAAACACATTTGATCAACAAGCTGCTTTTTTCTCGCAAGATTTAACACCATTTGAATTAGTATATACAAAATAATTACTAGCACAACCAACACCATTCCACTGTTGCCATGTAGCAGAAGAACAACCTCCATTATTATTAGAGACTGATATTGATACATTACTACATCCCACATATGCTGCAGGACAAGAACTCCATGTATATGGAAGAGTCTGATTCTGTGTCTGACAACTAGAATATATATAATCACCGAAAGAATCATTAGTATAGGAAGTAGTTACTGTCCCATTTGTCTGAGTAACAGAGACTCCTTTCTTTCGTTCACCATCTATACAAGTTAAAGTCTTAGAATTATACCCTTGCAGTCTTGATCAATCACATGTATTTGAACAAGTCACAGATGAAGACTTATAACATTTTAAACTTTCACCATCCTCCGCAGATCCACAGTCCGCATCACAAGATGTCTTCTTGGGAGCCATACAACTTACAGTATATGTTACACCGTCCATTATACGATAACAATCCCACGACCAACCAGCAATCCTGTTCATATCACATCTTCAAGCTGGGCAATACCAGTTTAAACCATTCCAAGCACCATGACCCACAACCATATTATTGTCTGTTCAAACAGAACATAAATATTTACTTGGCATCGAAGTGAATTCTTGTCAACTTGAACTACCACAACGTGGCAATTCAAAACAATAATTCTTTCATGTGTTACTAAAATATCAAGCTCAATAATCAGTTACACAAGATCTACATTTACCTCCCGATAGATAATATCATGCATTACAGTGCCATGGACAATTATTAATTCATGTACCCGCACCAGCCCAACTGGCATTACTTGGTAAATTTTGGGAATTACAAGGACTACAATTTGATTTAGATCATTCTGATACCAGATGATTCCCTATTGCATATCAATCATCACATGGTACACATTGTCATGCCGATACTGCAACATGAGTACCAGCAGGACAATCAATTTTACATGCAGAGATATCTGAAGCTCATGAACTATCAGTGTAATAATTACTAGAGCATGGTTTACATATATTAGTAGAAATTTTATAAAAATTTTTACCACACACCCAATTACAAGCATCATTTTTACAATTATTGCCAACATACTCAGAAGTTCATTCAGTAGGTCAATTCGTACATTTTTTACATGAATATCATCAATCACTCGATACCCTTCATCGATATACTCTGTGACCAGTCACAGCCCATAATGATCATCAGCATGATTCACACTTTCAAAATTTAGTCTTTACAACGCTACCACAATTACAATCAACAAAACAGCTTTCTATTTGTTTAGCCCCAGCTTCACTAGTATATCAGTCAGGACATGATTCACACTTTTTAGTTGAACTATTATAATATAAGCCCTCTTTACACTTCCACTCACAACTATTACTACATCCACCATTACTTGTATAAAAGAAGTCACCACCCTCCGGTCCATTACCACAACTATTACAACTAGTTGCTCATGCTAAACTATATTGTCAGATTGATGAACATGATGATGGACAGCTAGTCGTTGCTCATTGACCCGCTGAATAACATCCACAACTAACATTTTTACAACTAGTTGTTTTGGTATTATAAGCTGTTAATTTTCAATCATTATACTTTCACGATGGACATAGTTTACATTGCTGCGCTCATGCTACACTATATTTTCATGCAGGACATTCCTGTTTTGATATTGCATAAAATGTCATATTTTCATTTAATGTTATTGATTCTCCAGCTGTATACATTGCCGTAGTTGCATTTGAATCTGTATTCCATCATAACACAGTCCAATATGCTCATCTATTTGCATTAGAAGCTGTAACGGTACAACTATTCTGACAATCACTTACTGACGTACAAAATGCATTACAGCTTTTGCTTCCAGATGTAACACTCGATGCTCAATTTTCTAGGAATGTTGCTGTAAACGTTTTATAACATTGTGTTACAGACTGTTTTCAAGGTTCAGAAGTCGTAGATCAATCAGGACAATTTGTACACAACTTAGTTGAAGAATCATAATATTTACCTATAGGACATTCCGGAGCTCCACATGCAGACTCACTGTTTCATCGATTTACTGTATGGTCACCCTTTACACTATCACCAGGACACGGTACACACGGTCCATATACTGCCGGTACATAAGTATTTCCTGTACATACAACATAACATTGAGATTCAGTTGTTGCTCATGGAGAACTAATATAAGTTCCAGGACAAGCCGTACAGCTCGCTACAGCATCAGCACTTCCTGTAACACACAGAGATGAATAAGTCACATTATTTAACCAACTAGGATCCCATGTAGGATTATAATATCAGGTATCACAAGTAGCCGCTATTAATTCTGGGAATGACATACTACATGCTGCATATCCAGCACAATTCGCATTATTCCAAATTGTACATGATTTATTAGTACGATTTAACGATAATACTCACAATCATTTTATAAATCTGAATGTCACATCTTTTTTCGTTATTGCATAATATGTTGTATTTTCACACAATGTTATTTGTTGATCCGTAGTATATGTTGCACTAGTTGCATTTTGATTTGTACTCCATCACAAAATTTCAAATCAATCTCTAGTGATACTATTCTTGGACACAGTACAACATAATGAATTGCAAGTCTCATTCGTACAATGTGCATCACAGCTTTTACTTGTAGATCAGATATTTGTTGCTCAATTTTCTAGGAATGTTGCTGTCAATGTTTTATAACATTGTGTTACATTTGCTGCTCATGCATTACTAGTTGTTGAATTAGGACATGTTAGACAATTATTACCAGACTTATACTTACCAGCTGGACATGAAGTAGATACACAATCATCTATAGTTAAAGCTCATATTGCACTAGTTTTTCAACCTGTACATGGCATACATACAGATCAGACTGACATATCACTTGATACTCCATTCAAATCCTGTTCATCTCGTTGTGGTCCATAATATCATCCAGTACATATCGCTGTTGCCATTTCTATATTACATGATATCGCCGTATTCCACATCTCACAGGTATCACTTTCTGGATCTACTGAATATACTCAGTCTCATGCCAAAAACGTTCAATGCACAATTTTCTTCGTTATCGCATAATATGACGTACTGCTATTATGGCTACCAGCTAATGTTATTATTTCTCAGGTTTGTATTCATTCACGAGAATTTTGAGAGGTACTCCATCATATTATATCATATCATGCCCTAGTGATGTTTGGCGCAATTACACCACAAGTATCCGCACAATTAGTCACTGTAGTACAAGATGCATAACAACTATCGCTATTTTTTCATATACCTGTTGCTCCATTTTTATTATATTCTACATTCAACTTTTTAGTACACTTCGTTACTGATGTCATTGTCGTTCCTGTAGTAGTATATCACTCAGGACATTCAGTACAACTAATTGCTCATGCTGAGCTATAAACTCATATTTCACATGGAAGTATAATCGTTCAAGGAGAAGGACAATAATATCATGCTATACACAATGTACAATAATTTCAATTTATATAATAACCTGCTGGACAAGCTGTGATCTCCCATTTTGCATATAAATGAGTTCAAGCTGAAACAGTATTTCACGTAATCACCTTTGATGTAGATTCAAATGATGGGTCTGTATACCATCATTTAAAATCAGCTCCTGACCTAGTCGGAGATCAAAGTTTTGTAATTTCATTACCATGCACAATTATCACTGCTCATGTTCATCCATTAGGATGTATAGTCAATAACGAATTTGGCGTATTTTTAAAACAACGCACAGAGAAACCGAATGCACGGCTATAGGAAGTCTGAGAACCGATACCTGACGAATTTAAATACATAATGTAGGCATTATTACCATTGGCCGAAGTAGAAGACCAATAGTTACCAATACTACCAACATTAATAATACTAGACAAGGAAGTATTACGGGCACCTGCTAAAGGCATAAGAGAATCTGACACCCATTGAGAACCTCCTGTATTATTTGAAGACTTTCTCCAATAGTTATTAATTATATCTACGATTTCATCCTTCTTAGGAATATGATAACCACTTGGACACGGTCATTGTCTATTAGCTTCACTACTGTTTCATCACCATAAATCATTATTTTGTGGATTCGCCCAATCTGGGCTACCAATTATAAAAGTATCACTTAAATACTCACTTGGTCAGTATAATCATGCATTATTAACCTGCGTAGTAGACGTTTTTACATCTCATGTATTTGAGAATCCATATTTATTTCACCATTGATAATAATATCCATATGTACATACATTATCACTTCAATTATATACCTGCGTAGCTCAAATATTTCTATCCATCAACGCATAATGTCATGTAACTCATTCATTCGTCACAAAATACATATACAAATCACTAAAATTTAATGAATCATAAGATCCACATTCTTTCTCTTGTGGAATCACACACCTATTTCAGCTATCAATATATCCAGTCTCACAGCTCCACTGACATCATGTAAGAGGTAAATCAGTAGTATATGTCCATTCTGTTGGATTGTGTGGATAAGTATACGTAGAATCTCAAAGAAGTACATGACCTCATTGAGGAGCACTTCATCCACAATTACTTTCCTTCTCCGCACTACAGCTTATTACACTCGTAAAATATGTACACTTCCAAGTAAATCAAGTAGTTGTAGTAGAGAAATTACTAACAGAATTTCAATTATCACATAGTCATTGTGATGACTCTGTCAATGTTGGATACGTTTGACCACTAGCAGTTCCACACTCTGCACTCCTCCATTTTGCGTATAAAGCTTTTGAAGTTGGAATCTCTTGTCATGTCTCCGCTCTCTGTGTTAAACCATAATTTTTATACCATCATTCAAAAACAGCATTTCAACTACTTGGAGTTCAAAGTTTTGTAATTATATTATTATGTACAATTATTAATGCTCATGTTCATCCATATGGATATATAGTCAACGATGGAGTCGGAGAATTCTTGAAACAACGTACAGAGAAACCATTCGCACGGAAACTATCATCCATTGAATAAATAGTATCAGATAAACCATAATAAGGACTATCTAAAGAAAAACTATGATAGTATGCATAGCGATTATCAGAATATGGAGTAGAAGACCAATACATTCATGCTAATTCCTGTTGTACAGCATTAGAATTACCATTAGAACGTCTACCAGCTAAAGGCATAAGAGCATCTAATCATCGTTGTGTACCCATATTACTTGATGTATAATCTGCAGATTTTTTTCGATTTTCATTTATAATAACATTAAACTCAGTTTCATTAGGTACATGATAATTTGTTGGACATGGTCATTTTCTATAATTTTGACTTCCATTTCATCACCAAAGATTACCATTATGATCACTTGACCAATCTTCATATCATATGATAAAAGTATCACCAAAATATGGTTTACTTGGTCAATATGTAGAAACATTCACCTGCGTAGTAGACGTTTTTACATCTCATTGATTTGAAAATCAATAGTTATTTCACCACTGATAGTAGTTTCCATACCAATCATTTTGATTTTTTCAATCTTCACCCATATATGCAGTTGCTCAGAGATTTCTATCCATCATTGCAACATATCATGTAGCTCACGCATCATCCATAAAATACATCTCCAAATCACTATAACCTACATATTCACATGTATTACCTGCTCTTTGTTCATATCATCCTCTACATCTCCACTGACATGCTCAAAGAGTTCAATTAGCTTTATACGTCCATTCTGTGGAAGTATCTGCACAAGAATATTTATTATTTCATAACTCCACCCCATCTCAAGAAGGAATATCTCATACACAGCTATACGTTCTTGTTGCACTACAGCTTACTGAATTATCTAGATTAAAGCATTGCCATGTATATGAACAACCTAACGGATCTTCATCTACACCTGTATTATTTCCAGGATTACACAATAATGTTGGTGTACTTGAATAGTTTGCCCCATTCGCCAATCCACAATATGGTAGCACTGCTGTACAATTATTAGTTCATGAAATATAACCAGGTTGACATCTCCACTCACATGATGAAAGATCTCATGTAACTTTATATGTCCATACTGTTGGTGTATGTCATGATAGATATGTATCTCCTCACATTACTACCCCTGCTCAAGAAGGGGTATCTCATCCACAGCCAGAGATATATATCCTAGTTGCACTACACGTTACTGTTTTAGTTAAGTTCTTACATGTCCAATTAAATCAAGTAGTTGTCCAATTTACCGTTCAATAAAGAGTTCCAACATCACCACACAATCAATCAGTTGGTGCAGCTGTAAATTCACCACCATTTGAAGTTCAACATTGCGGAGTCTTTACTATACACGTATTAGTTCACGACTTATACCCATCTTCACACCTCCACTGACATGCTCATAGAGTGGTACTATTCGTATATGTCCACGTATGTATAGTATCTGAGCATATACGACTACTTTCTCATGTCACTACACCAGCTCATGTTGGTGCTGTCCCACAAGAATATTTCCTTGTAGTACTACAGCTTACTGAATTCTCTAGATTAGAACAGTTCCATCTATATGAGCAACCTGATGGATCTTCTCGTGCACCTGTACTACTTCCAAAATTACACAATAATGCTGTATTTGGTATACTTGTATAACTAGCTGTCTGTGCAGGTCCACACTGTGCTGACTTTGCTACACAAGTATTACCAGATTTTTCATATCAGCTTTTACATGTCCACTCACAAGCTCACGGAGTATCACTACCTGTATATGTCCACGTTCCTGGAGTATATCAATATTCGCGAGTCTTTGCTCATGTCTTCACACCTGCTCATGTCGGTACTGTCCCACAAGAATATATCCTATGTGTACTACAGCTAACCGTATGATTTACATACGTACATTGCCAACTATATGTATCAGTTCAAGCAGTTACACCTGTACTATTTGCAATATTATTACACAATAATTCCGGTTCATTTACATAACTTGGTCCTTGTGCAGGTCCACACTGAGCTTCCTTACAATCATTTACTGAATCTGATCATGTCATGCTAGATCAATAAGGACATTTAGTACATCATGTTCCAGCTGAATTTAAATAATAACCTGCATTACATTCCTTCACACAATTACCAGTAAAGTGGCCATTACTAGGTGGCACCCCACAACTATCGATACTACAATCATTTACTGAATCTGATCAAGCTTCACTAGATCCATAAGGACACTTCGTACATCAGTTTTTTGCTAAATTTAAATAAAAACCTGCACTACATTGCCAGCTACAACAAGCTGGACCACTGACATATTCTGACCCCGTAATTGGTTTATTCTGACAAATATTATTACACTGTGAAGTATTTCAACCAGTGACTACAGGATCTCTTGTTAACTTTCACATTGGACATGATTTACATACTCATCGTCATTCCTCCACATAACCACACTCACCACAATCAATTTTACAATCATTTACTGATGTAGATCATGCGAGACTTGTCCTTCATCCAGGACATGGTTCACAATTATCTCCAGACTTATATGTATCTTCAGGACAAATTATCACTCCACAATCTGTTTTCATTCATTGAGGCACATTATGAGCTGGAGTTGTTTGTGCATTTATCGGACATTTTACACATGCATGACCTCAAGTAGCTACATGATGATTTAACGGACAATGAGTTACACACTTTTCTACTGATTTAGCTCATGAACCATCAGGCGTATAATATCCAGGATTACACGGTATACATTTTCCATTTGGATATGTTCATGATAAATAATAACCCGAACTACATTCCCATGTACAACTATTTATCGATGTACCATTAGTTATATAATAATACCCTACATTTAATGGATATTGATTCTTATTTGTTGGTCCATTAACACAACCTGAACATATTGATGTTCATGGTGCAGATTGAACATGGTAGCTTCTACCACTTCACACACCACAGTCCACACACGAACCTCGTGGACTCTCCACATGTGTTCATCCATCACATTGTTTTTGACAAGAATTTACTCATCATAATCATGGCGCACTAGTATATCAATTCTGACATGGTTTACACGATTTACTTGCTGAATCATAGTAATAGTTTGCAGGACAGACACAACTATCTCAATTTGCACTTTTTTCAAATCCAGTTTCACAATCCCATTGACAGCTATACTTATCTCCTGAACCAGGAGCCGTATAATAAGCTCAAATACTTGGCTTATTACTACATCAAACACAAAATGATACATTTCATCAAGATACTATATGATGATATGAGGCCTTTCATATAGGACATAGAACACAATTTCAACCAGTCGTCGCTACATGATTTGCTCATGTACACGTCCTTGTACACCTATCTCTTCATCATGGTCCCTGTAATGGAGCAGTATATCAGGTATCACACTTTACACATTTACTTCAACTACTATAATAATTCTGATTACATATTAATGTACAACACTCATTACATTCTGCTGCTATAGTAACATCAGATTTTGTTAATATTACTCAAAATAAGGCTAACGCCATTCAAATCAAACAAATTCATAACAATGATTTTTTGTTTTTCATCTTTATTTTTAGGTCTATAAATAAAATTCTTAAGACTCACATTATTATACTCCTATCTTTATTTTTTGTCAAAAAATTACCACATTTACACAAGAATAATACTTGACAAATCGTAAAAAGTATTATTTATATAAAAGCACACACCAATCTTATTAAAAAAAAGAAAAAGACAACATACAATGTCATCTTTTTCCATTTTAAGCACATTACTAAAATTTAATTCGTAGGTATCCAATAACCATCACTTGGATTAGGCCCACAATCTACACCACAAGCTCAAAGTCAAACTGATCACGGTAAACTACTTTCTCAAGGAGGACATGGTTCACAGGATCCATTTTCATATGTTCATGATAAATAGAAATCAGCTGAACATTGCCACGAACAATTTGTTGGATTAATTTCTGTAGCATAACTTGTATAAAAATAACCTGAATTTAATGTATATACATTTTTATTTGTTGGTCCATTCGTACAACCCGAACATACTGATGTTCATGGTGCAGGTTGAGCATGGGAACTTCTACCACTTCATATACCACATTCCACACATCCACCTCGTGGAGTCACCACATGAGTTCACCCAGCACATCCAGTTAAACAAGAATTTACTCATCATAATCATGGCGCACTAGTATATCAATTCTGACATGGTTTACATGAATTACTTGCTGAATCATAGTATTGATTTGCAGGGCAGACACAACTATTTCCATTTTTTATAAAAGTATCATCACATGCCCAATTACAAGTATTAGTTGATGTATTTGCTATAAAATGTGAGTGTTCTGGCTTACTTGTACTTGGACAATTTGTACACTCAAAAGTATCTGGAACATGCACTATCGTACTTCAATTAGTTGTCTTTCATGTTCAACACAATACACACGCATTTCCTCACGTAACTACATGCCATCCTGGATCACACATTGTATTACAATCACTACGCCTCAAAGATCATGCAGAACTACTATATCATCCAGGACAGTCATAACATGCATTCATTCAATGATCAATTATTCAATTATATTGATTTTCTGGACAACCTTGCGTACTATCCACACATCATGGTGACTTATTTCATTCTAATACCGTATGAGCTCCTGTTGTTGTCCGTTGTGGACATGATATACATAGTCAACCAGGCGTTGCTACATACTTATTTGTACTACAATTAATTTTACATCAAGTTCTTGATGTAGATCACGCAGCATCTGTATGATATCATCCAGTACATGTCACACATTTATTAGTTCCAGATAAATAACAATCTTTAGAACATTGCCATGGACAATTATTTATTCACACACCATAACTTGTATATTCAGAACATGTAGATGGTTTATTTCCACAATTCGGACAAATTGATGTCTCTCACTGACTAACTTGATGAGAATTAGAGCCAGATCATACAGGACATGTAGTACAAGAAGTATCACGTGGATTCTTTAAATAACTACCAGCAGTACAATCAATTTTACAAGCAGATTCTATCAGTGCTCAGGAACCAGCAGTATGATAATTAGTCTTACAAGCCTCACAAGTCATTCAAGCTCAAGTCTTATAACAATCCTTATCACACGCCCACAAACAACCACCTCCGTTCATATAATGAGCACAAGCTGGAAGAGTTCCTGTACAACCTACACAAGTTTCTGTATTTCATGCTCTTACCTGATGAGCAGAAGTTGTCGATCATCCTTCACATTCTACACATGGACCATCTACTTCCGCCACATGAGTTCATGCCTCACACCAAATCAAACATGATTCTCTTGATTCTGCTCACGTAGAACTAGTATAAATTCATTTAGAAGTAGGACATGGATCACATCACGTTCCAGCTGAATTTTTATAGAAATTAGCTTTACACTCCCAACTACAACTATTTTGAGCTCATGCAACATATTGAGCATTTTGCGGAAGAGTTCCACATGGAGTAGTACAAGTTTCTGAGCTTCATTCAGATACAGAATGAGTTCCTATAGTATATCACGCCTGACATGGTTCACATAGTCAACCAGGCGTTGCCACATGAGTTCACGCTGGACAAGTAATTTTACACTGATTTCTCTGTACAGCTCATGAACCACCAGGAGTATAATATCATCATGTACATGATACACATTTATTAGTTCCAGATAAATAGTAACCACTACCACACTGCCACGGACAAGTAGTAGACGATGTACCTGGACCTGTATATTCGTAATCACCAATACTTGGTCAATTCGTACAAGGATAACAAGCACTAGTTCATGGTGCAGATTGATTATGGAAAGTTCTACCACTTCATATACCACATTTCACACATCCGCTTCGTGGAGTATCTACATGGGTTCATGCAGCACATCAAGTATAACAAGAACTTGCTCATCATAATCATGGCGCACTAGTATATCAATTACAAGATTCACATTTATTATTACCAGAAAGATATGTATCTTTAGGGCAAATACAGATATTTCAGCTCTTGATAAATGTAGTATCACATTCCCAATTACAAGTCTTAGTCGATGTATTAGCTATAAAATGTGAATGTGCTGGTTTACGGGAATCTTCACAATCCGTACAATTTCTCCTATCTAAAGCATATATCCACATAGATCAAGTTGTAGTTTGTCATGTAGGACATAACACACATTGTTCACCTCAAACATTCACATGCTTTCACTCCGGACAAACAGTATAACAAGCA
>Ga0310691_10006594_pt1 | contig 12339 bp, 12 predicted proteins | sample 176DNAGHGlowgp2_FD_203887 | JGI IMG/M metagenome (GOLD analysis project Ga0310691, IMG submission 203887) | Sheep rumen microbial communities from Palmerston North, Manawatu-Wanganui, New Zealand - 1766 DNA GHGlow gp2 (v2) (version 2) | ecosystem: Host-associated > Mammals > Digestive system >... | reverse complement strand
GCGAGGTCATAGAGAAGACCGCTCAACAGTGTTTAGACTTCAATGGCTCTGGTCTCTCGCTGATGGAGATTAGCCATCGTGCTAAGGATTTCCAGCCCGTTGTCGACGAGGCTGTAGCTCTAGTAAAGGAGCTGCTCCAGATTCCCGAGGGTTATTCTGTCATCTTCCTGGGTGGTGGTGCAAGCTTGGAGTTCTGCATGATTCCCTACAACTTCCTTATTAAGAAAGCTGCTTATCTGAACACGGGTGTATGGGCCAAGAAGGCCATGAAGGAAGCCAAGTTGTTTGGCGAGGTAGTAGAGGTGGCTTCTTCAGCCGATGCCAACTACACCTTCATCCCCAAGGACTGGAGCGTACCCGCTGATGCCGACTATCTGCACATCACCACGAACAACACTATCTATGGAACCGAAATCCGTAAGGATCTGGACGTCAATGTTCCCCTGATAGCTGACATGTCATCAGACATCTTCTCGCGTCCCGTTGACGTTAAGAAGTACGATGCCATCTATGCCGGTGCCCAGAAGAACCTGGCCATGGCAGGTGTAACCATCATCATCCTGAAGGACGAGAAGCTGGGCCGCGCTCCCCGCGAGATTCCCACTATGCTCGACTACCGCACCCACGTTGACAAGGGTTCTATGTTCAACACACCTCCCGTGGTTCCCATCTACTCTGCTTTGGAAACCCTGCGCTGGATCAAGAAGAACGGTGGCGTTGAAGCAATGGACAAGCTGGCACAGCAGCGTGCAGAGATTGTCTATGGCGAGATTGACCGTAACAAGATGTTCCGTGGCACAGCCGTTGAAGAGGACCGTTCGCTGATGAACATCTGCTTCGTTATGGCAGACGAGTATAAGGAGCTGGAGAAAGACTTCCTTGACTTCGCTGTATCAAAGGGAATGGTTGGCGTCAAGGGCCACCGCTCTGTTGGTGGCTTCCGTGCATCTTGCTACAATGCTCAGACCATTGAAGGCTGCAACGCTCTCGTTGCCTGCATGAAGGAATTTGAGGCTAATCATTAACTCCCGAAGAAGATGAAAGTATTAGTAGCAACAGAAAAGCCCTTCGCAGCCGCTGCTGTCGAGGGTATTCGCAAAGAGATTGAAGCAGCCGGCAACGAGCTGGCACTGCTGGAGAAATATGCTGAGAAGTCACAGCTGCTTGACGCCGTGAAGGATGCCGACGCCCTGATTATCAGATCGGACAAGGTAGACGCTGAAGTCCTGGATGCTGCCAAGCAGCTGAAGATTGTGGTACGTGCTGGTGCCGGTTACGATAACATCGACCTGGCTGCTGCCACAGCACATAACGTAGTTGCCGAGAACACGCCTGGACAGAACGCCAACGCCGTGGCCGAACTGGTGTTCGGACTGCTGGTATTTGCCGTACGCAATTTCTACAACGGAAAGGCCGGTACAGAGCTGATGGGCAAGAAGTTAGGCATTTTGGCTTTTGGCAACGTTGGCCGTAACGTAGCCCGCATCGCCAAGGGCTTTGGCATGGACGTCTATGCCTACGATGCTTTCTGCCCTGCAGAGGTCATTGAGAAGGCTGGCGTACACGCAGTAGCCAACCAGGACGCTCTATTCGAGGAGTGCGACGTGGTAAGTTTACACATCCCTGCAACTCCCGAGACCAAGCAGAGCATCAACTACCAGCTGGTAGGTAAGATGAAGAAGGGCGGCATTCTGGTGAACACAGCGCGCAAGGAAGTGATTAACGAGCCTGAGCTGCTGAAGCTCATGGAGGAGCGTCAGGACTTGAAGTTCGTCACCGATATCATGCCCGATGCCAATGCAGACTTCCAGAAGTTTGAAGGTCGTTATTTCTCTACCCCCAAGAAGATGGGTGCCCAGACTGCTGAGGCCAATACCAATGCCGGTATTGCCGCCGCCCGCCAGATCAACGCCTTCTTCAAGGACGGGGATACTAAATTCCAGGTGAACAAATAAACCACTTCAAATAATTAATAGGGAATCGCTTGGCGGTTCCCTATTTTTTTACTACCTTTGCGCAAGATTAACTCTAAAACAAATAACAACTATGCAAAGTGATCCCAAGCAGTGCCTCTACTGCCAGAACAACGAGACCCTCCACAATCTGATGATTGAGTTTGCCCAACTACGCGTTTCACGTGCCTTCCTTTTCAAGGAGCAGACCTACCGCGGCCGCTGCCTCGTGGCCTACAAGGACCATGTGAACGACCTGAACGAGCTCTCTGACGACGACCGCAACGCCTTCATGGCCGATGTCGCCCAAGTGACCCGCGCCATGCAGAAGGCTTTCAATCCCGAAAAGATTAACTATGGCGCATATAGTGACAAGCTGTCGCACCTGCACTTCCATCTGGCTCCGAAATATGTCGATGGCCCCGACTACGGCGGCACGTTCCAGATGAATCCCGGCAAGGTGTATCTCTCGGATGCGGAATACTCAGAATTAATAGAAAAGATAAAAGTAAACCTTTAGACCCATGGCAATCGTAAAACCATTTAGAGGAATCCGTCCACCCAAAGAGTTAGTGGAACAGGTAGAAAGCCGTCCTTACGACGTGCTGGATAGTGACGAGGCTCGCGCCGAGGCCGGCGACAACGAGAAGAGCCTGTACCACATTATCAAACCCGAGATAGACTTCCCCGAGGGCACGTCAGAGTACGATCCTCGCGTCTACGAGAAGGCTGCCGAGAACTTCCAAAAGTTCCAGGACAAGGGCTGGCTCATACAGGATTCGCGCGAACATTATTATATATATGCCCAGACCATGCTGCCCACTTCGAGCTACTGTCCCGCAGAGGCTCCACAGGGCAGGACGCAGTACGGACTGGTGGTGTGCGCCCATACCGATGACTACCAGAAGGGCAACATCAAGAAGCATGAGCTGACCCGTCGCGACAAGGAGGAAGACCGCATGAAGCACGTCCGCGTGAACAATGCCAACATCGAGCCGGTATTTTTTGCCTATCCTGACAACAAGACGCTCGATGAACTCATCATGCGCTATGCCAAGACCGAGCCAGAATACGACTTCGTAGCTCCCATCGACGGCTTCCGCCACCAATTCTGGGTAATCGACGATGACAAGGATACGGAGACCATCACCGCCGAGTTTGCCAAAATGCCAAGTCTCTACATTGCCGACGGTCACCACCGCTCGGCAGCAGCAGCACTGGTCGGTCAGGAGAAGCAGCAACAGAACCCCAACCACCGCGGCGACGAGGAGTACAACTACTTCATGGCCGTGTGCTTCCAGGCCTCGCAGCTGACCATCCTCGACTACAACCGCGTAGTGAAAGACCTCAATGGTCTGACGTCGGAAGAGTTCCTCGCCGCCCTTCAGGTGAACTTCACCGTCGAAGACAAAGGTACCGACATCTACAAGCCGAAGCAGCTGCACGAGTTTTCGCTCTATCTTGACCAACACTGGTATAGCCTCAAGGCCAAGGAAGGCACCTACGACAACAGCGACCCCATCGGCGTACTTGATGTAGACATCTCTTCACGCCTTATCCTCGACAAGATACTGAACATCGGCGACCTGCGTTCATCGAAGCGTATCGACTTCGTTGGCGGTCTGCGTGGACTAGGCGAGTTGAAGCGTCGTGTTGACTCCGGCGAGATGCGCGCCGCCCTTGCCCTTTACCCTGTTACCATGCAACAGATAATGGACATTGCCGACTCAGGAAAGATAATGCCTCCAAAGGCAACATGGTTCGAGCCCAAGCTACGCTCAGGTCTTGTCATCCACAAACTTTCCTAAATGAACGACGAGTATAAAACCATAACTAATACAAGCGAGGGATATTACACCGAGAAGCGGAGTAAATTCCTCGCTTTTGCCCATCACGTAGAAACGTCAGACGAGGTGAAGGAGTTATTGTCTGGCTATCGCAAGAAATATTATGATGCCCGCCACGTCTGTTATGCCTACATGCTGGGAGCCGAACGCAAAGACTTTCGTGCCAACGACGACGGCGAGCCCTCGTCAACAGCAGGGAAACCCATCCTTGGTCAAATCAACTCTAACGAACTTACAAATATACTTATCGTCGTGGTGCGCTACTACGGAGGCGTAAACCTTGGCACCAGCGGACTTATAGTGGCTTATCGCGAGGCTGCTGCCGATGCGATTGCCCATGCCAGCATTGAGACACGAAAAGTAGAGGAAATTGTAAGATATTCATTCTCTTACCCACAAATGAACGATGTAATGCGTATAGTAAAAGACATGAATCCACGCATCATCAGCCAGACATACGACAATACGTGCGAGATTGTATTATCCATCAGAAAAAGCGAGGCAGACCAACTTCGTAGTCGCCTCGCTAAGTTATTGTAGTACCTCGTCTATTCAAACTCGACTATCGTTTCCTCAAATCGTCCCTCGTTGGTGATTAGATAACGCCGCGTATTCAGCAACTCTGGTTTCAGTGCCGTGTCGTGCGACTGATAATAGGTCAGCAGCGTTATCTCATACTTACTCGTAATGAAGTATTCCATGTAGGTCTTACCGAAGTCATCCTTACGGTCCAGAGACTTCTGCTCGTAAAGCGTCAGCTGATCAATGGGCCTATGCTTCTTATCCATTATGAACAACATCAGATGCGGAGCAATGGAATCTTTCATGTCGGCCAGCATCACCACTTGACGACGATAGGCAGAGGGCAGAGACAACGCCTTAAGCTTTGCACTGACATTATAGCCAAAATGCTCGTTGATGGTCATCGGGACTGGCGTAAAATGCCCTATCTGCCATATCTCGGCCCCAGCAGTCTGGATGGGCAGCGTATGCATGGACAGTGTATCAAACCAAGCCTCTACCGGATCGTTATAGATGCCTGCTTCCTGCTGTATGACCTTCACTTGCTCAGCCTTGCGGATGCTATCTACCATAGCCATATAGTATTCTGCATCGTGCTTTTTTCCACCACAAGCAAACATCGTTGTGAGTAGAAGAAAGAGGCTTCCGATAACTAAGACCTTGTTCACCTTATTATATTTGAAGGGAGATTTACGTCAAACGACACATTTAGAAAGGCAGGTCATCAGCAGGCGACCCTTCTGTCGAGGGCTCCTGTGCCGGAGGGAAGGGAGAATTGGCAGCAGCAGCCGGCTGTGGGGGGAAAGGTGCTGCACCTGCCACGGGGGCTGCGGCTACAGGAGCCTGTCCTGCCACTGCGGGCACCACGTTATAGGCCCGAATGTCATTGAACCAACGGCCCTGATACTCATGGGCGTCAATATCGAAGGAGACAGTGTAGTCCTGGCCCTGCTGAATATTGAACTGCTTGATGCGGTCTTCACCAAAGACGCGGAAGACACAACGTCTCGGATACTGTCCTGGGACCTCAATAACATAGTCCTGCGACATCCATGAATTACCTGTGCGCTGTGAAACGCCACTACTTGCAGGCATCACAGCAATAATCTTTCCTGTTAAATCCATAATAATTATTCGTTATTTAATTGTTGTTTCCAGTTTCAGAACGCGAAATTACGGAAAATAATTCTAAAATGAGAATTTTTAAGCAAATATTTTTGCTATTGCGACAGACTTTTTGTATTTTTGTGCTCAATTTGGAAGAAATAGAACTAAAAACATAAATACAAATGAGATTTACAGTATCCAGTACTGCTCTTAGCAGCAAGCTCAATGCACTATCAAGAGTAATTAACAGCAAGAACTCTCTGCCCATACTGGCAGATTTCGTGTTCGACGTCCAAAACGGCATACTTCATCTGACAGCCTCAGACAGCGAAAATGTGATGAACACCCAACTCGAGTTGGTTGAGAGCGACATGGACGGCCGTTTTGCTGTTGGCAACCATGACTTGCTTGAGGCTGTAAAAGGTTTCTCTGAACAGCCTATCACCTTCGAGATAGACCTTCAGGCCAATAGTGCCAAAGTGTCCTACCAAAACGGTCTCTTTGCCCTCCCTATTGAGAGTGCCGACGCATTTCCCACTACCCAAGCCATCAGCGACACAGCCACCCAGATTGTCATTTCCAACACCATGCTGGCCGAGAACATCAATCGCAGTCTCTTCGCTACAGCCCAAGACGAACTGCGCCCTGTAATGAACGGCATCTACTTCGACCTCACTCCTGAATTCCTTGTCATGGTGGCAAGTGACGGGCACAAGCTGGTTCGCAACAAGATTCTGAACATCAGCAGCGAGCAACCTGCCTCATTCATCCTGCCCAAGAAGCCGGCCACACTGCTGAAGGGCATACTGGGCAAGGACGGCAGTGACGTCGTCATCCGCTTCGACGAGCGTAATGCGAAAATCAGCTATGGCGACGGCGAGCTGACCTGCCGACTGATAGAAGGGCGTTTCCCCAACTACAACTCAGTGATACCGCAAAACAACACTAATCAGGTTACCGTAGACCGTCTGGCTCTGCTGGCCGCCCTGCGTCGTGTCATGCCTTTCTCTAACCAGTCCAGCAACCTTATCCGCTTCCACGTAGAAGGAGGAACACTTCAACTCGATGCCCAGGACTATGACTTTGCCAAGACGGCTACCGAGCGTATGTCATGTTCCTACAACGGGACCCCGATGAGTATAGGTTTCAAAGGTTCTGCCTTTGCTGAGATATTAAGTAACTTCGACTGCGAGGAGGTCATTATACAGCTGGCAGACCCCAGTCGTGCCGGTCTGGTACTCCCCTCAGAACAGCCTGAGAATCAGGACGTGCTGATGTTGATGATGCCCATGCTGCTCAACGACTAAAATGCCGTATCAAGAATCCGAAACAAACAAAAGACGCAAAGTGAAACTGAAACTTAATAAGCCTCTGGTCATTTTCGACCTGGAGACGACAGGACTTGACCTTGTCAAGGACCGCGTGATACAGCTGTCATATATTAAGGTATATCCCGATGGCCATGAGGAGCGCGGCAACGAACTCGTCAACCCTGAAAAGACCATTCCCGATGAAGTCGTTCAGCTGACCGGCATCAGCAACGACGACGTCAAGGACAAGCCTACATTCAAGCAACTTGCCACCAAGTTGAGCGCTGTATTTACCGGAGCTGACATTGCCGGTTTCAATTCCAACCACTTCGACGTGCCCTTGCTGGCTGAGGAATTCCTGCGTGCCGGCATCGATTTCGACTTCAGCAAGTGTCGCCTCATTGACGCCTGCACCATCTTCAAGAAGATGGAACAGCGCAACTTGGCAGCAGCCTATAAGTTCTACTGCGGCCGTAAGATGGAGGACGACTTCGAAGCCCACCGCGCCGACCAGGACACGGAGGCCACCTACCGTGTCCTGATGGGCGAGCTGGACAAGTACGCCCCAGGGGCTAACGAAGACCCCGAGAAGGTACTGGAGAACGACATACAGGCGCTGGCCGACTTCTCCAAGCAAAACGACAATGTCGACTTTGCTGGCCGTATCGTCTGGGCAGAGGTTAAAGGACAGCGCACAGAGGTATTCAACTTCGGCAAGCACAAAGGCGTTCCCGTGGCCGAAGTGCTACGCTTCGACCCCGGCTACTATAGCTGGATACTGGGAGGCGACTTCACCTACAATACCAAACAAGTGCTTACCCGCATCCGACTTAGGGAAGCCAACAAATAAGGGAAAAAGCAATCGGTATGTTAAAAGGCAAGAAGATAGTCTTGGGCATAACGGGCAGCATTGCAGCCTATAAGGCCTGTCTCATCATTCGCAGTCTGGTGAAGGCCGGCGCCGAAGTACAGGTGGTCATCACGCCGGCAGGCAAAGAGTTCATCACCCCCATCACGCTTTCGGCACTCACGCAGAAGCCCGTCGTCAGCGAATTCTTCTCACAGCGCGACGGCACATGGCACTCCCACGTCAAGCTGGGCCTCTGGGCCGACGCCATGCTCATTGCCCCTTGCACAGCGTCCACACTGGGAAAAATGGCCAATGGCGTGGCCGACAACATGCTCGTCACCACCTACCTGTCGATGAAAGCACCCGTATTCATCGCCCCGGCCATGGACCTCGACATGTACCAGCACCCCACCACCCAGCAGAACATGGAACGGCTGCGCAGCTTCGGCAACCACATCATAGAGCCGCAAAGCGGTTTCCTGGCATCAGGACTTGAAGGCAAGGGACGCATGGAAGAACCGGAAAACATCGTAGCCTGTCTCGACAACTATTTCGAGCAGAAAGACCTTCTGGGCAAGAACATTATGATAACAGCCGGGCCTACGTATGAGAAAATCGACCCCGTACGCTACATCGGCAACTACTCCAGCGGCAAGATGGGCTTTGCCCTGGCCGAGGACTGTGCACGCCGCGGAGCGGAAGTCACGCTCATCACCGGCCCCGTCAGCCTGACCGTCTCCCCCACCCTCACCAACGTACGCTGCATCCGTGTCGAAAGCTGCGACGAGATGTATCATGCCGCCACCGACGCCTTCCCCAGCCAGCACGCAGCCATACTCTGTGCTGCCGTGGCCGACTTCCGCCCCGACCACGCGGCCCAACAGAAGATAAAACGCCAGGGCGACGACCTCACCCTGCGACTGGTTCCCAACCCCGACATCGCAGCCGCACTGGGACGCATGAAGCAACAGCAGGTGCTGGTAGGCTTCGCCCTCGAGACCAACGACGAGCAGGCCAACGCACAAAAAAAACTGCAGCAGAAGAACCTCGACTTCATCGTGCTCAACTCACTGCAAAACAAAGGCACCTGCTTCCAGTCTGACGAGAACCAGATAAGCATCATTACCCCTGACGGTCAGCACGACTACCCACGCAAGACAAAAACAGACGTAGCCCACGACATCATCGATGAGCTTGCTAAACGAATAAATGTTTCACAAGAAAAAAATTAAGCAAATGAAGAAAATCATTCTCAGCGCCATGATGATCATGGCCATGACGTGCCTCACCACCAACGTAAGCGCACAGGACAACGGTAACAAGAAAGCCCAGAAAGAATGCTGCGACAAGAAGCAGGAGAAAAAATGCTGCGACAAGAAGGCCGAAGCAAAGCCCTGCTGCAAGAAAAAGGCAAAGGACTGTAAGAAATGCACCGAGTGCAAACCGGAATGTGGCGAAAATGGCTGCAAAGAGTGCCCCAACAACCACCAGTGCAAGAAAAACTGCAAGAAATAAGGCACAACGGCTGCAAACGGCGCTAAAATCAAGCAAGAGGCGAACACTTGTCAAAGGTGTTCGCCTCTTTTCGTCGTCAACGGTATAACCGGAATAACGCTGCTACATGTCCGCTTCATGTCCAGTATTTGTCCAGTATTTGTTCAGTATTTGTTCAGTCAAACACTGAACAAATACTGAACATGATGTGGACAAGCTGTGGACATATAGCTGAGAGGAACGCATGAGTAAAAAATAGTGCGTTAACGAGCCAAATTCACTAAAAATGTGTAACTTTGCAAATTGAAGAGACAAACAAGTATGGAACAAAACAAGGATTTGCAGGTGGCATGGGACTTCGTGGAGAACACGGGGCGCAGCATCTTCCTCACCGGTAAGGCCGGCACGGGCAAGACGACATTTCTGAAGGCGGTGGTGGAGCACTCGCGCAAGCGGCCCATCGTGGTGGCACCGACGGGTGTGGCGGCCATCAATGCCGGCGGCGTGACCATTCACTCGTTCTTCCAGTTGCCCTTCTCGCCATTCGTGCCCGGGGCGAAGGTGGAAAGCAAGTTCGACTTCGGACGTGAGAAGCGCAAGATTATCGCCTCCATCGACCTGCTAATCATCGACGAGATATCCATGGTGCGTGCCGACTTGCTGGATGCCATCGACAGCGTGCTGCGACGTTTCCGCGACCACTATCAGCCCTTTGGCGGTGTACAGTTGCTGATGATTGGCGACCTGGCGCAACTGACGCCTGTGGTCACCCCCGAGGACGAGCAGGTGCTAAAGCCTTACTACGACACGCCGTACTTCTTCGGTTCGAAGGCCCTGCAGCAGATTGACTACGTCACCATCCAACTGGAGCACGTCTATCGCCAGCAGGATGCCAAGTTCATCGAAGTATTAAATCAGGTACGTAGTGGCCATCCCTCTCAAGAGGCGCTGGACGCCCTAAACACCCGTGCGGCAGCAAATTCTCCCTTTGGGAGTGTGGCGTTGCATTCTTCACTCTTCACTCTTCACTCTTCACTTAATAATGCCATCCGTCTCACTACCCACAACAACCTGGCCAACTACTACAACGAGTCGGAGCTGCAAAAGCTTCCAGGGCGCTCGTTTATGTACCGTGCCGAGGTAAAAGGCACCTTCCCCGACTACTCCTACCCTACTGCCGAGACGCTGGCGCTAAAACAGGGTGCACAGGTGATGTTCATCAAGAACGACCCGACTTCAGAGCACCGCTACTACAACGGACGTATAGGTCATATTCAGGATATTGGCGAGCACGGGCTGACGGTATACTGTGAGGGCGACAGCGACGCCATCACTGTAGAGCCGCTGGAATGGGAGAACACCCGCTACACGCTGAACGAGAAGACACGCGAGATAGAATCGGAAGTGCAGGGTACGTTCAAGCAGTTGCCCCTGCGACTGGCATGGGCCATCACCATCCACAAGAGTCAGGGCCTGACCTTCGACCGCGCCATCATCGATGCTAACCAGTCGTTTGCCCCCGGACAGGTGTATGTGGCGCTGAGCCGTTGCCGTTCGCTCGAAGGTCTGGTACTGGCATCACCCTTGCAGGCACGGGCCATCATCAACGACGAACGGGTGGATTCCTACATCGCCCAACAGGAATCGGAGGCACAGCGCAGCATCGGACAACTGCCGCAGTTGAAGCAGGAGTACGAGCGCTACCTGCTGCTGCAACTTTTCGACTTCCGGCCGCTGCTCTACCAGCAGGAGACGATGGTGCGTCTCTTTGCCGAGTTCTTCTACCACAGTCATGCCTCGCTGAAGCGACTTCACGACCAGGCCCTGCTGGACCTGCGCCAGAAGGTCATCGACGTGGCCGTGAAGTGGCAGCAGAAGATTCAGGCGATGACCATCGAGCAGCTTCGCGAGGCAGATTTCCTGGACCGCGTGAAGCGCAGTGCCGAGTACTTTGCCGACGCGCTGAACAATATCCTCGCCAAGCCTCTGGAACTCACCGCCAAGGTTGAGACCAACAACAAACAGGCCGCCCGCCGCTTGGGCAATGCCCTGAACGACGAGCGGCAGACGTGGCTCTCGCGCCGCTACCTGCTCATGAAGATGGCGGAAAAGGGCTTTACCGTCACCACCTACCTGAAGGAGAAACAGACGTCGATGCTGGACGCATTGGAAGAAAGCGACCTGAAGCCCAAGCGCCATCGCCAAGCCAAGCCCAAGACACCTAAAGGAGCAAAAGAGAAAAGATGAACCAGAATATAAGACCGGAACTGGCATATTATGATATGGGGAATGACGTCGTGGCGTTCAGCAGTACGAGGCGTGGAGGTTGCAGCGAGGGAAACCATGCTGCATTCAACATCAACCGCTATTGCGGCGACAACGAAGAGCATATTGCCATTAACCGGCAGATGCTGAGTCAGTTACTGAACATCGGTGAAGAGAATATTGTCATGCCACACCAGACGCACGGCACACGAGTTGCCTGCATTGACAATGCCTTTATGACCCTGTCAATAGAAGAACGACGAGAGGCGCTGGAGGGTTACGATGCCCTGATGACCAACTTGCAGGGGGTGTGCATCGGAGTGAGCACGGCCGACTGTATTCCTATTCTGCTGCACGAGCCACGTCAGCACGTGCTCTGTGCCGTTCATGCCGGATGGCGGGGCACGGTGGCACGCATCGTTGAAAAGGCTGTGGCGGCAATGACCGCCACGTATGGCATACGGCCCGAGGACATCATGGCCCAAATAGGACCCGGCATCAGCCTCGAAAGCTTTGAGGTGGGCCAGGAGGTCTACGACGCCTTTGCACTGGCCGGGTTCGAGATGGAAGCCATCAGCGAAAGGCATGACAAATGGCACATCGACCTGCCGGCCTGCAACCGCCAGCAGCTTCTCACTGCCGGTCTGCTGCCCGCAAATATCGCTGACTGCGGCATCTGTACCTATCGCCACTGCCACACCTACTTCTCCGCCCGTCGGCTCGGCATCCTTTCAGGCCGCATCTTCACAGGAATACTGCGACGGTAAGGAACTACTACCTTGTCCGGAGATTACGGGAGTTTATGAGGTAGATGACAAAGCCAGTACAACATCCTGGCTGTTGTTTCTCGGCCAGTTCAAGCATCCCCCCCTGCTGTATCATCATGCGGCGACTCAGGGAGAGGCCGATGCCACTGCCGCTGCGCTTGGTGGTGAAGAAGGGTACAAAGAGCGACTGGCGGTTCTCGGCAGGGATGGGCAGACCGTCGTTGC
>Ga0310691_10006593_pt1 | contig 12340 bp, 19 predicted proteins | sample 176DNAGHGlowgp2_FD_203887 | JGI IMG/M metagenome (GOLD analysis project Ga0310691, IMG submission 203887) | Sheep rumen microbial communities from Palmerston North, Manawatu-Wanganui, New Zealand - 1766 DNA GHGlow gp2 (v2) (version 2) | ecosystem: Host-associated > Mammals > Digestive system >... | reverse complement strand
TCTGACATTTGAGATAGGCTTCATGAGGTCAATTTCTCTTTCCTCATAAGCTGTAGTTTCCATTGCTTTAAGAATGTTTACGGTCTCACTCAGCAAAGCGTTAATGTCGCTTCTCATTCCTTCGATTTTCTTCTTATCCATATCGTTTAATGTTTTATTTGCCCAAAGGTAATAAAAAAACACGGAATAACCAAATATTCCGTGTTAAAAAAAGTTAATCTTCTTTCTTTTTATCAAATATCGTCAATTTAGGCTTTTGTTTCCTTCTTTTCACCCTCCATTTCTTTGAGGTTTTCATCGTAGAGAAACAGAATTACCTCATAGAGGCTATCGTACAACTCACGAAGCTTCTTCTCAGTGAACTTCTTCTTAGCCTCTTTGAGGACGGTAATTGCTTCCACCTCGATAAACTTCACCTTGTATGGCTCAGGCTTCTTCTTTGCCACGCACCAATTATCAACCCAAGGCAATGTCTTACCAACGTAGCCAAGGTATTCAGCGAACATAATGAACAATGGGGCACAGATATTGTACTTTCCATCACCAATCAGTGACTTCAAATCACCCTCAAAAGATTCCTTTTTCTCGTCCTTTACAGGCTCTTCAACTGTGGTCTGCGTAGCAGTACCAGCATTCACATTTTCATTCTTTTCCATATACTTTACAATTATTATGTTCTGTTAATAATACATTTCGTGATATACATCTACTTCTTTCTTAACAGTAGCGTTCTTGGCTTTCTTTTCAGCCTTTGGCTCAGGCTTTACTTCTTTTTCAGCCTTAACTTCCTCGAAGATGCTTGAAGCTGAAACAAATGCTTCGTAGTCGTTATTTATTCTCATTTTCTATATTCTCGTCATTAAATGCTATTTCACATGACCTACCTACAAACTTTGCCACCTCATTGTATTCTTCGCACTCCCTTTTAACCAATGGAGGCATATACCTTGAATTATTCTCTTTGTTGAAAGGCTTAACCTTTTCATCAGATTTAACCTTTCGTGGTTTATAATATTTCAATGTTATATCATAGCCAATAAAATTTGCTATGCTGCGGTGAATTCTAAACCAACGACTTTTTTCCAGCATCTTTATCTTTTCCCTAACTTCTTGTCTAGATGGATAGTGAATAAGAACTTTTTCATTATCCTTATTCACTTTTTTATCCTGCACAAAGTTCTCAACATTTTCATTGTGCTTTGATGGGTAATACCTACAATCAGCACTATTGTATGAAGAACTATTGTAAGCATAATTAGAATAGGATATTACATCACTCCTTCCACCAGCATGTCCATAGGCATGGCAATCAGGTTCATCGCCAAGTAGCCATTCAGTAGTTCTTTTTAGTTCCCTGATGATATTTGTTACTGAATATATCAGTAATGCCACCAATGGCATCAAGTAAGTGGTATCAGCATTGTACGTACTCGCCATTATGCCAAGGTAGTACAACGAAATAACAGCCACCATAAAGGACAAAAATAAAAACATATTCTAAATTAATTATTTTTTATTCAATACTTTGCGCAAATATACACATAATTTTCTTGATAGAGAAATATTTTAAGTTAAATAAAGTTAAACGGCAACAGAAAGGTCTGTGTCCTTGTGCTTCTTATAGAGAGCCTTAAGGTTTGGCACTATTATCTTATGACCTACCTCAACGTTATAGATAAGCAAACGCTTGTTACCACCTATCTTAAAGCCATCGTCTTCGATTGTGGCATCAAGCACCACAAACACAGCAGTCTTACCCAAATCCTCGTCAGTAAGATACTCACGATTGGTTTCAAGCATAAAATCCTTAATCTTATAAGGCCTAAACTGATAAACCAAAGAATCAACGCTGAATGACTCAAATCTTTTCAACTGACTGGACTTGGTATAATTGTTCTTACCACTAAGAACAGCCTCTCCAACATAATCGTATGTAAGATTAATACCATGACGTTTAAGAATAATAGGCAAAGCCAACTTCATATAGCCAACCCTATTCTTTAACTGTGATGAACACTGATAAATCTCACGTATCTCTTTGTCACTGAGGTCTATAGCGATGTTACCCCTAGACCTTGTGCCCAACTGAGCCATAGAGTTCTTTACGTTATTTGGAATCCACTCAAATGTAGTCTTGCTACATGGTACAATGCTTCTGTTCTGAAAATCGTTCTCCCAAGCAGAGTACATATCAGCAAACTTCTTATTCACATAGAAATAAGTCTTTGTAACGTCTGACTTCTTAGAGCGATAGCCACACAAACGGCCAAGCAATGCCTGAGCTGTTGTATCAGCCTTTAACGAATAGTCATAGACCATATAGATGTAGTCTTTCAATCTTTCGTCAATAGTAATACCAGCTCTAAATGCGCCCTTAATAAGAACAATTAGAGGCTTTACGTACATCTTAGGAATACCACCGGCAATAGCAGATGATGATTTCATTTTCTCAACCCTTTTGTTGAACTCATTCTTATTAATGAGGTCTTTTCCTATTTCGTTGAACACGTCATATTCGATGTTGCTACCTGATGAATACATTTCGTGAATGTCGAAATCCTTCATTATGTAAGGGTCACTCTTAATGACATTGAAATTACGTGTACGAATGATGATTACACCAGCAACGCCATCATCAACCATTCTTTGATGCGCATCATTGATATACTCAAATATCATACCACCCTCTTCAATGTCATCTTTCTCGGCTTCCATAATCTGACCATTATCAAGAAACTCAGTAACACCAACATATTCTTTTGCTGGTTTAAGCTCAACAATGCTTTTCACCTTTTTGGTGTCACTAACTATTTCATCAAATGGAGTAGCAGATACTGAAACAATATAGATATTCCTCTTAATTAGGTCATTAGTATCTTTCCAGTTAATTCCCTGAGCATACAAAAATTTACTTAATATATTCTTATCGTTAGAGCCATAGTGCGCTTCATCGATGAATATAAGAGAATTGTTTATATCACCCTCATATTTAAGAAGGTCACTGTTTTTCATCACAAAAAACTTATTTGGAGAAAGGTTCTTCTTGCTCCTTAAACCAGAGTATATGTTATCAGTGTTAGCACCAATAATCTGTTCCTTTACACGCTTGAGTGTCTGCTCCTTTAGTCCACAGTCATTCATACCAGTAATGAACATATATTTGTCAATACCCAAATAACGATAAATCTCAGTCTGAGAAATGATATTCACAACTGAGTTACACACACCTGTTTTACCGCTCTGCATCTTAGCGGCTAGTATAACGTGATTACGCCTTGTTGTTTTACGCGCAAGATTGGTTACAATGTCTTTAGCCGTATTAATCTGACTATCGAACAGATAGCCATGTTTCTTATTAAATGTCTTTCTAAATGTGTCGTTGGGTGTCGTACCCAAAATCTTTTCTACGTCAATCATTATATCGGTTTTTTAATTACAGAGCGCAAAGGTAATAAAAAAACACGGAAAAAACAAAATTTCCGTGTTAAAAATCCTTAAATGCCCCCAAAAATTGCTCCAATAAGAATACCAATAACGTAAATAGCAAACATTACACATATCATAATAACAGCACATGCAATCCACACTTTAAGCCCAAATATTGCTATAGCCGAATATGAAATGCTTGTCAAACCTATATGCTTCAAAGCAATAAGAACTCCCACCACAACACTGGGGATGCCCAATGAAATGCTTATTGTCTTAATCTTATCATTTTCCATTTGCAGTCATATAATTTAATTTAGACTTCAATGCTAACTTAGCAGTCATAAGAGAATCCTTTATGTACCTTGAACTTAAACGATAGGTACTAGGAGTAGCCTCTTTCATACTCGCAGTATAGTACTTAAAGTATTCATTTACTGAACGTAAGGTGCTACAAACATTTTCCTCGTCATCTTCCCACTGGTCGATAAATCCATTTATCTTATCCATTGCTATCTCAAACGATTTTGTAAGGTTTGAGAACTTATCAGCATAGTCAGATAAGGACACAATTTTGATGTCATTAGCTGCTGACTCACAAAATTGTACCATATGGCTTATCATTTCATAAGAAGCCAAGAAAAACTTTTCATCATTTTTATTGTGCATATTAATCAAACCCATTAGTAATTAATTCTACTATTGTTTCCCACCTTGTATCTAACTTAGCACCAGTCTCCTTAACGAATAATCTGTTGAAAGCATACTCACCGTATACCTCAATGAACTTCTCAGGGCTACCATACATTTTAACACGCTCAATAGCATAACGTATCATGGCGTTGTTCTTAATCATATCCATGCTAATGCCAAATGTTTTGCCGCCCTCTTTGAGATACTTGGCCTTTTCCTCCAAAGGAAGATTACCAAACTTCTCTTTCCTTGTAGGAAGGTATAGATTGGCGTAAATGGCATTTAAAGGCTCTTTGAGCCATTTTACCCTATCAGCCTTACACCAATCAATGAGGTCTTTTTTGAGGCTGTCCTGAGCGATTTTCTGATAATCCACATCATCAATGCTCAACACCTCGCATCCATTGGGGAATTTCTCTTTTTTCATATTAAAAACGTTTATTTTGCCGCAAAGGTAACAAAAAAACGTGAAACAACCAAATATTTCACGTTAATAATTGTTAATCTTCTCTTTTTTAACTAAAAACCTCATAGAAATTTCGCTACGATATAATGTACAATCTTCCCATATACCTTTTTCATAGCACTTTACTTTACCCTTTAATGTATCGTTAGTTTTAAAATCACAGATAAAGTCTCTTCTATCGTACAGTATTGTAGGAGGAATGTGATATAACTCACCTTCCTTTATGTCTTCCCAATTTGTTATAGGTTTAAACTTTGTAACCCTTGTGTAATCGTATAATGAACAATCAAGTCTTGGCATGTAAATCTAATTTTTTAACAATAAATCTACTAGTTATATCTGTTCTGAACATCGTTTGATTGTAATCATCGCCCAAACGATTTATCTTTATGAGGTTGTCTGTTTTTTCAACAACAACAAAGTCCATTCGTTTATTGTAAACCAAAGGTGGCAAGTGGTAAATTTCTCCAACTTTAATGTCTTCCCAGTTCATTAAAGGGCTTACTTTCCTTAGATTTACAAAACTTACAATTTTTTTATCCATCACTTTATTTCTGACAAGAATTTATATTCTTCCTCTTGCTTATAAAGCCACACAATGTTATTTGTGTCAAGATTTTCAGCTTCCAGTGATTCTTTGTACTTGTTTTTTATTAGAATGTTCATTCTTCCCCTTCTAAAAGTAGGAGGCATATGGTAGGTTTGACCAACAACAATGTCATCCCAAGCTGTTATACCACTCATTCCAAGCCAAATATCTCTCCTACGCTGCTCACCAACATCAACATGACACGATGGCTTTGGCGGTAACGCAGGTAAATTCAAACCATTGAATCCACTTTGAATGTTTCTGTCAACACATTGCTTTATAAGAGGACACCAGAAAGGCTTTTGAACCTTTTCATTTGGATAAACATTCAGTTTAACAACTCTAAAAGAACCTCCTGGCCTTGGTGTTTCAGCCGTACATCTTGTGTTAAAATTATTCTTGTTTGGCTTTTTAACTTTTATAAAATATTCGCACTCATTGCAGAATGCGGAAGCCTTTACATCACCCTTAAAAGGCAAAGAAAGTTGAATAGACTCAGAACCATGTGGGGGAATAGAAACTTGTGGCTTCCCCAATAATATAAGTTGAGCCGTTGATGGGTTATTATTGACAGGTACAAGCCCTATCCCCAATTTATTTGAAAAATTATTTCCCATATAATCTTTATGTCTTAAAGGTGTATAAAAAGTGAGACCATATTACAGACCTCACGCTATGGTTACCAGTTTGGACCTTCGTCATCAATATCGTCAAGCCAAGATGGACGCATTGCTGCACCCATACGACCCTCAAAATCTTCAGGTGCTCGTCCAAGGCACTGACCAGCTGCTTCGCCATTGTTAACGACCTTTATCTTACCTGATTCAAGATGCGTTTTGAGGTATTCATCAAAGCTAACGCTGTGACTAATTCTACCGCCAGAAATGTCTGCAACATAGTCTTGGAACAATTTAGCCTTTATCTGCTCAGGATTTGACAAATTAGCTAGTTCATCTTCCTGCTGCTTTTCAAGGTCTTCCAGTGTGTCGCCAAACAGCTTGTTACAACTTAGGTTGTAAATCTCTTCACCCATGCTGCACAACTTTTGCATACTCACGCCATTAGCTTCCATAAAGAAATGGAGCAGATGGTTAATGGTCATAGTAACGTGCTCATACTTGTCAAGGTCTTTTACTCCGCCTTTCTTGCCATTGCTTCTAGCCATATCGTTCGTGATTTTCTTCAAAATCTCAGCAACCCTGGCTGTTGAATCAGCTGTCGTAAATGGGCTATCGCCACCCATACCGTATGAAGGGTTCTTCTTCAAAATGTAATCCATAATACCTGAATTCTTAACGCCTCTACGGTAAAGCATATACTTACCATCAGTTTTAATTGTGCGAATGAAGCAGTTTAAAACCACAAGTTCAATGTTGTCTAAGTTATCTTTTTTCTTCATAATTTGATGAATTATTCATTATATGTCAAATATACACAAAATTATTGGTAAAGAGAAAAAATAATAGTTAATTAATATTAAATCTCTTCATCATCGTCAATTTCAACAAATAATTTCTTTTCTAATGGCAATTTTCTCCAATAGGAATAGTCGCCTGCTTGCCTTTCATATTCGCACATTTCCTTTTGCTTCTCGGTCGCAGTGCCATCAAGTTCTGCATTCCTTGCTTCAACCATTATGTTCCAGTAATCCCAATAATCTTCACCACGTGGGCGAATTAAATGATTACCACTCTGAATATCACCAGCTATTTGCGATATTAAATCACACTCTTGTGGTGACAAGAATTTGCATTTGTCTTTAAGCATAAGTTTAGAATTCCACGTAAAACGGTTCATATACTCTCTTATAGTTTTCGTTTACAACTGACACGTTTGTTACAATTGTATCGCCCCTTTGCTGTGGCTCATGCGTACAGCTGTGAAGATGTCCTGTAAACATATAATGAGGTTTCTTTTCATCCACAGCATCGCCCAATGGGTGACAACCTATGTGTTCGCCAGTGTTCCAAGGAACATCTTGAAGGATAACATCACTTGTTCCATAAGGGCAATCGTGAGTAAGAAGCACATCAACCTTGTATGGTATTTTGTTATATATCTTAGCCAATTCCACGTCAGATGTCATAAACGCCCAGTTATAGAACTGATGACACCAAGGAGTACCATATATTCTTATTGATTCAAAATCCTTGTTGACATATTCAATCATTTCATCACGAAGATAGAATATCTTCTGATTGTCTTTGAACAACTCTTCTGCCTCATCTGGATGGCGCATAAAGAACCAATCGTGGTTTCCTGCGATAAAGAACACATTATCACAAGGCTGCTTCTCACACCAAGGTATAAATGTCTTTTTCAGCCATCTTACACTACCCTCATGAAGGCTCTGAACCTCTAACGGGAGAATATCTCCGCAGATACATAAAATATCACACTCTTTTATATCGAAATCAAGAATGCCATGCATATCAGAAATTGCGCATAATCTAGTCATAACGATTTAATTTAGTTTATTATTAAAAAACCTCACATGTTCTTTCACCATGTGAGGCTATCAAACAGTATGTTTGACCACAAAAAGATTTTTGCGAGTCGGGTAGGGGACTCGAACCCCTATGGCGGATTGTTTACCGCTCAAGACGCTTTTGCAGAGCGTTGCCTAACCAGTTCGACCAACCCGACATTTGGGAGTATTACTCCCACTTTTTAGGCTTTCTTTACGGACTTGAATTTACCATCCTTACCGCGAACCACCTTAGTCTTTACCTTTCCAGTGGCTTTCTTAGCCTTTGGCTTAGATGTTGGTGCTGTAGTTGAAGCTGCAACCTTCTCAGCCTTCTCTTTGAGCGCATCCTTGAGCCAATCAGCCGTTCCATTTGCCTTTGAAGTAACAGACTCCTTAAACTTTTTCAAAGTCTCGTCCTCTGCCAAATTCTTAGGAATGGTAATGACAAGATTGCCCTTTTTCTTATCAACGAAAACTGACAACTTATCAATTATACAGTTGCTAGGCACCGTTGCAGATGTCTCTCTTAAAGAACCCTTACCTCTGACTGTTACCTTGATAACGCCATCCTCAACGGAATACTCATATTTCTCTTTCTTCTCGTTGAAAGGAACAATTACCTTGAAATCAGAGATTGTGTCCTTAATGTTCTTCATCACATCGTTGAGATTGGCAAAGGCTGTTTTACCGCCCTCAATGATTGAATCTACTGTTGCGTCAAAATCGAAGTTGTCGAATGCTCTCTGAGCCTCATCAATTAAAGACAATGCTTGACGCTCTCCATTGTCAATGATACGTAACAACGAATCTCTTAATCCCATAATTATATTAGTTTAAATTAAACATCTACAAATATACAAAAAAAATCTGAAATAAACAAATTTTTACTCCAATAATTTGCATTCTTCCTCAGAAAAGTTCTCATGGAGCCTATTTAGCCACCAATTTGTCTTGAACTTGCACTTTGGCATTCGCTGACCTTTCATAATACTTGAACGCCTACATACAACCCCTTCCTTGACCATCGGATATTGGCAACCCTCTTTCGTCCAATCATTATTTACAATTGAATTAATGAACTCTTTTGTAAGTTTACCATGATATATCAATTCAGGAGTGATTATTCTGTTATCCTTACAGAAAATGTCGTAGAAGTCTCTGGGTTCAATATAGCCCTTTTTCTTCATAAAGACATCTGTTAATGCAAGATTGAGTTCATCACCTTCCTGGTGGAATCCAGCAAAGCTGTTTTCTCCATACCACTCAAATACAAATAGCAATTCATCAACTCCGTTGAATATTCCTTTTTTACCTGAGTTATTGGCTATTATTGATTTCAATACGTCTTCGTATCTTTCTCTGAAATATATGACAGCTTCGCCGAATCCTTCTGTGTTTTCATCTACTAGTTGTCTTCTTGAACCAAATGTTGTGAATTGTTTCTTATCGTGTCCTTTTGCCACATACTTGGCTCTAAAATTCTGTCCATCTAGTTTATTGAAAGCCCACACATCTTCACCTAAAAGTGTCCCATCATCCTGCACCCTTGGTATAGAATCGTATTCTTTCATATGTTAACAATTTTCTAGTGCTTTCTTGTTTTTTGAATAAACTATAATCCAACCAATATCGTCCAAAATACAGCATAAAGCCCAAAGTATCAAAGACACTTGAAGCGAAGGTAAGAAGAACAATGCAAACACGTAGCCAATAATGCACACTATTCCACTTACAATGCTATAGTTGTTGTCGTACACCTCTCGGTCTTTTTCAACCCACAGTTTAGCCTTAAATGCCATTATACACTTTCCTACAAATAGGCTTATGATATTGGTGTATATAAGAGAAGCAATAGCGAATACCCATACATTGAAATTAATAAATGCCAAGTATAAGCCAAGAATAAAACCACATAATGATTCTGTTATTGCTAGCCATAAGAAATATTTTATAGCAGAGGTTCTTACTTTACCCTTCCATATAACACCTATTATCAACCCACATATAGAAACTGACAACGATTCAAACGCCAACCATTGAGCCGGTAATTCGCTTACTATTGTCTTTAATAGCGTAGGATGCGCGTATGTTATTAAAAGCCCTGATATTACAAGGCTTACTAATAGCCATTTCTGATTGCTATCAGGATGAACGTTTAATAGGTCTAATATCTTTTTAAAAATCGCTACTATCTTTTCCATTTTAAAAGTTCATGCAATGTTTCGCGCTTTTTTAAAAGTGTATTATTGAAATTATCCATTATATCATTTAATTGAGCATTCCTAGTGGTATAATTTTTATATGACCCGGTATAATTATTAATATTGTTAATTAAATTTTTAAGATAAGATTGTTTATTGCATGTGTCTACAATATAATCATTAACTACGCAATCACATTGCCATGAAAGGGATAAACCCCACCAGAACATATCACCTTCAACAGTTCTGCACCAACTACAGAAACCAATTGAACTTTGAATCCAAGAATATGGCTGAATGGGTGTTAGCAAATCAGAAATACTAGTGCGCCCATTTTTAATAATACTTTTTTTGTATATTTCGATAGACCTAGCAAATACGCCATTTTCCTTTAAGAACCTGAAAAAAACTTTTTGTATTACTTTTATATCTTCCATATTTTAAAGCATTAAAGGGTAGATTGCTCTACCCTGTTTGCTATAAGATTGCTCCCAACTTATCAAGATGTAACTCTCTCTTGGCGATTTCAAACAACTCAGGCAAACCCATATGCTTTCCCAAATCATCAGAAATCTTGATTACATCCTCCCAGAAATCACGAATGCTATATCTGCACCTTGACATCTTCATAACGATATTAGCGGGCTTGTAACCATCAATACCAATGTCACAAGTGAGGTTAGTACCAATACCAAAGCTTACCTTGACTCTTCCCTTAAAGTATCTGAGAATATCCAGTGCCTTGTCAAAGTTCAATGCGTTACTGAACACGATTGTCTTTGTCAATGGGTCAATACGCAACTCCTTCAACTTGTCGATAATCATATTACCAACCTTAAACTCGTCACCAGAGTCTTGGCGGAAGCCATCAAGCAACTTAGCCTGCTTCAATGTAAGAGTGTGCAAGAATGATGCTGTGGTGTATGTGTCAATAAGAGCAATACCAAGGTCGCCATCATAAACCTTAATCCAGTCGTTCAATGCTGAGAGATTGGCAGTCTTAAATCCACCAATACCTGCGTGGAACATAACCCACTCATGAGGGAACGTACCGCTAGGCATCATACCATACTTCATTGCGAGATATACGTTAGATGTACCAACGCAATAGATAGGGCACTTCTCCTTGAGGTACTTAATAACCTCATCCTGGACAGCAAAGCTGAAACGCCTACGTGTACCAAATTCAGCAAACTTCATTTGGTTCTCATTGGCTAGATTAACTTTGTACTCAAGAAGCTGACGCACAATCTCCATATTTGCGCTAATGCCAAGCCACTTGTTACGGCACTCAGCCACAATAGCGAGGATAGGAACTTCGTACAAAGTTGCCTTATAACACTTATCAGTAACCTCTATATGAAGATGCCCATCATTGTCAAGATAAAAGACAATCTTATCCAGTTCGAAACAAAATCCCTTCAACCACTCTGTATAGTTGGTAGACAAGAAACGAATGGCCGATACATACGCATATTCAGCAGCTGTAAGTTTTAAACTACACAACTTGGCAAATTCAATTTGAAGCATTTCAAGGAATTTATTGTCGTAGACCTCCTTGTTTCTATCGTTGAATGTAAATGTACACTCAGCGTTAGGGTATAATTGGTAATATGCGTTAGATACTGTAAATTTGTACAAGTCAGTATCAAGAATTGATTGAATCATCATATCTGTTATCGTTTATATAAGTAATTTTAAATAATAAAGTCTGTTGCAAAGAAAAGTTTCAAAACGATGGTCTTTATACATTTCTTTTTGAAGCATAATAAACGCATCGTCTAACTGGTTTCCATATAAACCAAGCTCAAGTAGTATGTTAAATGCAACAACTAATGACAAATGCCTTTTTGAATTTAATGCGCCATAAACTGGAAATTTTCTAACTCTACGCCCATCATATGTTTTAAAATTGATTATTTCCTTTTTATGCACTTTCAAATTCTTCAAAGCAGGCAAATAATACTTGTTATAAAAAAACAAATCTGGGCTATCAGCGTAATACTTTGGAGTCAGAAGCTTTTTCAGTCTACCATAGCATCGGAACTCTTTGGCACAGCGGCATAATTTTTTTTCTATTTCGCCATCCCAAAAAAGTTTAAAGTCTTTATACTTTTCCAACGGACTACTGAACATTGTAAATAGGCTCTATGTTTTCGTTATACCAGTTATTGAACTCCTTGAACTCTTCATCGGTGAACTCTTTTCTCACCTCTGCGTATTCGTGATAGTCGCAATACTTAATCTTCACAATAATTCTGTGACCCCTAGAGTCTCTGATGGGTATAGTAGGACGAGCCACAATACCCTCTTCAATAAGGCTTGGGTCTTTCACTCCCTCAACCCTTGTCTCAAAGCCCTTAGTGACCATATCCTCGAACTCAAAAAGTGTGCAAAGGCCAATGAAAGGAACGGTCTTTAAATCAAGCCCTTTGCAGTAAGCCTCACGCATATCTCTTGGAATCCACCAACCCTGCTGTTCAATGTCAAAGACG
>Ga0310691_10006591_pt1 | contig 12340 bp, 7 predicted proteins | sample 176DNAGHGlowgp2_FD_203887 | JGI IMG/M metagenome (GOLD analysis project Ga0310691, IMG submission 203887) | Sheep rumen microbial communities from Palmerston North, Manawatu-Wanganui, New Zealand - 1766 DNA GHGlow gp2 (v2) (version 2) | ecosystem: Host-associated > Mammals > Digestive system >... | reverse complement strand
AACTCCTTGTACGCCTCGATAATGTCTTCTGCTGGTGCCTTTGTCTTGATGACCGCCGTACAGAAGATTCCCCGGGCAAAGTCGCCCCGATAGGGAATGAAGTCAATGCTGGCGTCCAGATAACCCTGTATTTGTGCCAGGCTTTGGCGTATCTCTGCCAGGTGCTGGTGGGTGAATGCCTTGTAAATGCTCATGTTGCCCGTGCGCCAAGAGAAGTGGGTGGTGCTGCTTGGCTTCTGTCCGGCTCCTGTAGAACCGGTAATGGCGTTGACGCTTACGTCTTCTTTCAGTATGTTCAGATGGGCCGCCGGCAGCAGGGCCAATTGTATGGCGGTGGCGAAACAGCCCGGATTAGCCACGTGTTGAGCTTGCTGTATCGCTGACTTGTTGATTTCTGGCAGACCGTAGACGTAGTCATGGTCGCCCTTGATGCGGAAGTCTTGGGCGAGGTCGATAATCTTCACGTTCTCAGGGATGGTGTGCTCCTGCAGGAATGCCTCGCTCTTGCCGTGGCCGAAGCAGAAGAACACCACGTCGACCTGCTCGAAGGGCATCTGGTCGGTAAACGTGAGGTCTGTCTCGCCAATGAGTCCTTCGTGTACGTCGCTGACGGGGTTGCCGGCGTTACTCTCCGAGTTGGCAAAGACTATCTCTGCCTCGGGGTGGTTGAGCAGCAGGCGGATCAGTTCGCCGCCCGTATATCCTGCCGCACCCAATATTCCTATCTTAATCATACCTTTAAAGGTGTCTTTGTGTTTATGGCGACAAAGGTAACGCATTTTTCCGAGACCGCCAAACTTTTCGACGGGAAATGCGGACCGTGTTCAAGTCAAAGGCCTGGGCCAAAAGGCTGAGTGGCCTGGGAAAACGGGCCGGGCAAAGCAGTAATACTGGCCGGAACAGCAGAGTGTCAGCATCAGCATCCATGGTACAGTTTTTTTCATTGACATAAGTTATTAGTGAGTTATTCCTTAATTATATATATCATAAAGACGCGCGAAGGGTAAAATAGTCATCAGTCGCCGTTTTCCTGCTTAATAACTCCTGACTTCTGCGAAACGTCACCAAAGTCAGCAGACAGCCACACGGCATCAAGCGTAAGTTCCGGCCGCCGTCTGCGTACTCCGACAGCTTAATACGGCTGCGTTGACACCCTCAAACAGGCTCCACGGTGGAAAAGTTGTAACAACTTTCTGAAAAGCTGTAACAACTTCCCGAAAAGTTCTAACAACTTTCTAAAAAGTCGTAACAACTTTTCCCTGACGGAGCCTATATCACCGTAACAGTAAGCATCGGGAATCGTCTTGCTCAGTCGGATTTGCAATCTTGCATGGTCTTTTCTGCTCAGTCGGATTTGCAATCCGACTGAGCCATTCGCCTAAGCATATTACAATCTTTTCTTTCTTATATTCCCAATTCTTTTTCCCAAAAAGTTTGGGGATATCAGAAATAATGAGTAACTTTGCAAACGGAACGACTAAACCGTGAAACTGACAACAACTATAAATACAAACATTTAAATTATAATCATTATGAGAAATTCTACTTTTCTTAAATCACTGTTCCTGCTATGCGCCCTCATAGTGGGAAGCGGAACAGCGTGGGCAGCCGACAAATGGGTGAAGACCGCCCCTGCAGACTTGAAGACGGACGACGTCGTGGTCATTGTCGACCAGACGAGCGTAACGGCTATGTCGAACGACAAAGGCACCTCCAGCGCACCTGCGGCAACCGCAGTGACACTGAATGGCGACAAGAGCGAGATTACGAGTAGCGTGGGCGAAACGCTCCAGTGGGTGGTGACGGTTACTGATGGTTCGTATCAGTTTGGTGTGGCTGGTACAGAAAAATTCCTGTACTGCATAAATTCCAACAATGGTGTACGTGTGGGAACGAACGATAACAATGCTTTCACCATCACCCAGGGCGGTGATGACGATGCTGATTTTTTGGTGAACACGGCAACCAGCCGCTATCTTGGTGTTTTTAACGAACAGGACTGGCGCTGCTATGGCAGCATTAATGCTAATATTAAGGCCACTGTCACCGCTTTCTACAAGAAGACTTCGAATGTAGACCCCAGCAAGAAAGACATTAAGCTTTCTTTCCCGACTGACAGCTACCAGGCAGACATAGCCGATGGTACAACCAGCTTCACAGCTCCCACCGTGTCGGCTACTCCTGCCGTGACGGGCATCACTTATACCTATTCGAGCAGCAACGAGGCCGTGGCTACCGTTAACGAGAATGGTGCCGTGACGCTGGTGAAGAAGGGTACGACCACCATCACCGCCTCCTTTGCAGGCAATGAAACCTATAACCCGGCTGAGGCTTCTTATACGCTGACTGTGACCAACAGCAATGCCAACGACGGCTCGGAGACCAAGCCCTTCACCGTGGAGGAGGCGCTTGAGGAAACACCTGCCACGGGAACCAGCGAGAATTACTATATCAAGGGCATCGTTTCTGGTTTCTATCGCGATGACATCATTAGTGACGGCAGCAACTATCGCTACTACATCTCTGACGACGGCACTGAGACCAACCAGCTCTTGGTCTACAAGGGCAAGGGTCTGAACAATGTCGCTTTCACTGCAGCCACCGACCTGGAGATTGGCGACGAGGTGGTTATCCTTGGCGGTCTCACAACCTATAACAGTACAAAGGAGATAGCAGCGAACAACTACATTGTTTCGCGCAAGACGAAAGCCGACCCGGCGTTGACTGTGGAGGAGAATGTTGAACTCTATGTTGGCCAGCAAAAGGCTGTGAGCAAGTTCTATCTGATAGAAGACGACTACGCCGGCGTGATGTCGTTTGAGTCCTCTGACGAGACCGTGGCTAAGGTCGAGGGCGATGTGCTGAAGGCTTTGGCCGTTGGTACAGCTGTCATCACCGTTACCGCTGCCGCTGATGCCAATTACAAGGCGGCTACCGCAACCTTCACCGTGACCGTGAAGAGCATGGATGTCACGCCGGAGGGAAGCAACGCGGGAGCAATCTATCAGCTTGTTACCGATGATACCTCTCTATCTGCTGGCGACAAGTTTATTGTTGTTTGTACCAGTAAGAACATGGTAATGGGTGCTCAGAGCGGTACAAAGTGTGAAAATGTCGAAGTTACGATTACGGACAATACCGTGACTGGAGATAACCTGCCAGCAGGAGCAAAAGTGGTTACTCTGGAATCGGCTACGGGAGGCTGGTACCTGAAGACAGACCAAGGCTATTTGACCTCTACTGCTGCTAAGAGTATTAAGGTGGAGGCGGAAAAGACTGAGGCCTCTATAGTGACCATAAGTATTGATGCCGAAAACAATGATGCTGTGATTGACTTCGGCACAGCAGGTACTCTGCAATACAACGCCAGTAGTCCTCGCTTCTGTACTTACACATCTGGCCAGACACCTGTTCAGATTTACCGATACACTGAGACCAACACCTTCGACATCACCATCAAGGCCGGCTTCGACGGCTATCGCACCTTGGTGTCAGCCGTAGACGCCATGCTGCCCGAGGGACTGAAGGCATACATCGTGACCAAGGTGGAGAGCGGCACGGCCAGCGGCACGGCAACGCTGACGGAGGTGCCGACCATCAAGGCTAACACGCCGTACATCCTGAAGGGTACTGCCGGACAGACCTACACGCTGACTGGTGCCGAAGGCGTGCCGGATCCCGAGGGTAACCTGCTGAAGATCAGCGATTCGAATACCGGCTATGGTGTCTACGTGCTGGCTAAGCCCGCCGGCAAGGAGATTGGATTCTACAAGTGGACTGGCGGTTCACTGGGTGCCGGCCGCGTCTACTTAGACACCACCACCGCTGCTCCCGACTTCATCGGCTTCAGCAGCGAGACCACGGGCATCGCTGCTGTCACGAACAACGCCCAGACTACTACGGGCTGGGTGTACAACCTCCAGGGTCAGCGCGTCAGCCAGCCCACAAAGGGTCTGTTCATCGTCAATGGCAAGAAGGTCGTAGTGAAATAACACAACGTTGGGATATTATTTCTAATTCGTCTAATTGTTTTCAAAAAAAGAAGATTCATTATGAAGAAGATATATTTGCAACCTGAGACAGAAGTCGTAGACCTGAAGTTCAACCAGACGTTGTTGGCTGGTTCGCCGTCGATACCTATCGTAGAAGGCGAGGGTGTGGACGACCCCGGCGTTCTGCCCGCCCCGGGCATGGACCTGCCCGGCATGCCCAGCATCCCCGGCGTAACGTCAGAATTCCCGTTCTAAGAAATACTTTAAGGTATAGAAAAGTGCTGCGCAGCCACCCATCAACGGGGGCTGCGCAGTGTTTTTCTATCCGTGAAATGTATGCAGTGAACGGAAACGGCCATCGACCAATGGAGCGTCATTAACCTTTTTTTGCACAAAATCCCAGCCTTTTTTGATACAACGTTCGGGAATATTTTGTATCTTTGCACTCGATTCGGGTTGACCAAAACGGGAAACTTTTTCTGAATCAAAAACTAAAAAGTTGTCCAAAACGGAAAACTTCCTGTTCAGCCGACAGCGGCTTTAGCCATGTTTACTAATCCTTTACAAAGGTGGGGGAAAGCCTGCCATGAACGAACGCAACTGTCAATAATAAAATAAACAAGAAATATAAAATGGAAATTAAGAATTTTACCATTACCAAGCGCGACGGCTCGAAGGACCGTTTCTCGTTAGACAAAATCATGAACGCCATCGTCAAGGCGTTCGAGAGTGTGGACGAACCTGCCGACCTGGGCACCATCTCGAAGATTCTGAGCCACCTGGACATGCACGACGACATTAAGGTGGAGGACATCCAGAACCAGGTGGAGGAGGCGCTGATGCGCGAAGGATTCTACCGCGTGGCCAAGTCGTTCATCCTCTATCGCCAGCAGCACACCGAGGACCGCGAGACGCTGGAGAAGATGAACTTCCTGTCGGAGTACATGGAGTCGGTGAATGCTGCCACAGGCTCTAAGTACGATGCTAACGCCAACGTGGAGCACAAGAACATTGCCACGCTGATTGGCGAGTTGCCCAAGTCGAACTTCATCCGACTGAACCGCCGCCTGCTGACCGACCGCATCAAGAAGATGTACGGCAAGCAGCTGGCCGACGAGTATATTGACAAGCTGACGCACCACTTTATATATAAGAACGACGAGACGAGTCTGGCCAACTACTGCGCCTCCATCACCATGTACCCCTGGCTCATCGGCGGCACGGTGGCCATAGGTGGCAACTCGACGGCTCCTACGAACCTGAAGTCGTTTGCCGGCGGTTTCGTCAACATGGTGTTCATGGTGAGCTCCATGCTCAGCGGTGCCTGTGCCACACCAGAGTTCTTGATGTACATGAACTACTTCATCGGCAAGGAGTACGGCAAGGACTATTGGCAGCACGCCGACCAGCAGGCCGACCTGTCGCTGAAGAAACGCACCATCGACAAGGTTATCACCGACTACTTCGAGCAAATAGTCTACACGCTGAACCAGCCCACGGGTGCCCGCAACTATCAGGCCGTGTTCTGGAACGTGGCTTACTATGACCGCTACTACTTCGAGTCCATCTTCGGCGAGTTCTACTTCCCCGACGGAAGCCAGCCTGACTGGGACGGACTGTCGTGGCTGCAGAAGCGATTCATGAAGTGGTTCAACCAGGAACGCACCAAGACCCTGCTGACCTTCCCGGTAGAGACCATGGCACTGTTAGTGGACGAGAACGGCGAGTGCAAGGACAAGGAGTGGGGCGACTTCACGGCAGAGATGTACAGTGAAGGCCACTCGTTCTTCACCTATATGAGTGACAATGCCGACTCGCTCAGCTCGTGCTGCCGCCTGCGCAACGAGATTACGGACAACGGATTCAGCTACACATTAGGGGCCGGCGGCGTGTCAACGGGGTCGAAGTCGGTGCTGACCATCAACCTGAACCGCTGCATCCAGTATGCTGTCAACCACAAGATGGACTACCTGGAGTATCTGGGCGGCATCATAGACCTGTGCCACAAGGTGCAGACGGCCTACAACGAGAACCTGAAGGAGCTGCAGCAGCACGGCATGCTGCCGCTGTTCGACGCAGGATATATCAACATTTCGCGCCAGTACCTGACCATCGGCATCAACGGACTCGTGGAGGCTGCCGAGTTCATGGGACTGAAGATTACGCCCAACGACGAGTACCAGCACTTCGTACAGAGCATACTGGGACTCATCGAGAAGTACAACAAGCAGTACCGTACCAAGGAACTGATGTTTAACTGCGAGATGATTCCGGCTGAGAACGTGGGCGTGAAGCACGCCAAGTGGGACCGCGAGGACGGATACTTCGTGCCACGCGACTGCTACAACAGCTACTTCTACGTGGTGGAGGACGACTCGCTGTCGGTCATCGACAAGTTCAAACTGCACGGACGTCCCTACATCGAGCACCTCACGGGAGGCTCAGCACTGCACATGAACCTGGACGAGCACCTGTCGAAGCAGCAGTACCTGCACCTGCTGAAGGTCGCTGCACAGGAGGGTTGCAACTACTTCACGTTCAACATTCCCAATACGGTGTGCAACGAGTGTGGGCACATAGACAAGCGATACCTCCACGAGTGTCCCGAATGTCACTCGAAGAATGTGGACTACATGACCCGCATCATCGGATACCTGAAGCGCGTGTCGAACTTCTCGCAGCCACGACAGGAAGAGGCTTCGCGCCGTTATTACGCTCACGCTGAACAAAACATTTAGAAAACCATGCTTAAATACGTCAATACTGGCATCGTTTTCCAAGAGATACCTGACGAGGTGACACTGGCAATCAATATATCGAATTGCCCGTGTCACTGCCCGGGGTGTCACAGCAAGTACCTCTGGGAGGACATCGGCATGCCACTGAACACCGATGCCATTGACGACCTAGTGTCACAGTACGGCACGGACATCACCTGCATAGCCTTTATGGGTGGCGACTGCGACCCCAAAGGCGTCAATATGCTGGCACAGTATATCCACGAGTATCACCCCCAGTTCCACGTAGCTTGGTACAGCGGGCGCATCCGCGTGCCGTCGGTGGTGGACAAGCAGGACTTTGACTTCATCAAGATAGGACCGTACATCAAACACTTAGGGTCGCTGAAGCAGGCCACTACTAACCAACGACTGTACAAACGGCTGATGGACGGCACGTTTGAAGACATCACCTATCGCTTCTGGCGAAAGAAGGACATGGCGATATAGTTATTTCTCCTTTCAGTGAACTTATTCAGCTAACTCGGTGACCTTGTTCAGTAAAGTCACCGAGTTAGCTCTTTTATTTGCCCAAACGGGCCTCGACAACGTTGACCACATAGTCGCCCAGCTTCTCGCACTCAGACACCAAGTCGGTGTACATCGTGCCGATGGCATAGTCGTACTCGTGGTCGTTGATGGCCTGGATATTGTCAGACTTCAGACGGTTGCGCAGTGAGTTGATGTCATTCTCGATGCGGAACGTCTCGTTGATGTTCTGCTCCTCTCGCCTACCGGAGAGCGTACGGTTCATCTGTGTCAGCGAGTTGTCCACTAACTGCATCATGCCGTGCAGCTCCTTATACTGCTTTTCGGTGAAGTCCTTCTGCGACTGCAGGTGGCGGTTCAGCGTACGTGCCAGATTGAAGCAGGCATCACCGATAGACTCCAGCTCACTGATCTGTCGCATCATCTGGCGAATCTTTTCCTTAGTGTCGTCAGAAAGGTGGGCATCGCCTACCTGCTCTAAGTAACGGGCAATCTCAATCTCCATATTGTCGGAGATTCCTTCGTACTTCTCTACACGAGAATAAAGTTTGGTGAACTTGTCGCCATCCTTTTCTTCCAGCAGGTCGCGAACCATACCAAACATGCGCTGCATGCGGGTGCCAAAGACGCCAATCTCTTTCTGTGCCTGAAGCACGGCAATTTCTGGGGTCTTGATGATACCTGACTGAATGTAGTGCAGTCGCAATTCTTCTTCTTCATCGCTGACCTTCTGCTTGATGACCTTGCACACCAGCTTCTCAATCTGTGGAATGAACCAGATGAGAATGCCTGTATTCGCCAGGTTGAAGCAGGTGTGGAAAGCAGCCAACACGAAACTTAACTTGGCAGCGTTAGCCAGGAAGACGGCATTGCCTACGGTTTCCTTTGTCATGGTGACGTCGTAGCCCACCAGTCCGCATACCATGTCGACGAAAGGCTTGAATATCAGCAGTATCCAGCAAACGCCAAACAGGTTGAAGAACATGTGGGCAAAGGCGGCACGACGGGCCTGTGTGCCTGCCGACAGTGCCACGATGTTTGAGGTGACGGTGGTACCGATGTTCTCACCCATGACCAGTGCGATGCCCTGATAGATGGGCAGTACACCGCTGGAACAGAGTATCATGGTGATGGCCATGACGGCTGCTGACGACTGTACGCACATGGTCAGTACGCCACCGATAAACAGGAACAGCAGGGTGGTGGTAAAGGCATGAGGGTCAAAACTGCTGAAGAAGTTCAGCACGGCCTGGTTTTCGCCCAGGTTCATGTCTATGCCCGTCTGGCGCAGGGTCCCCAGTCCGAGGAACATAAAGGCCACACCAAACAGAAAGTCGCCCACCACACGGTTGCTTTTGCGGTAGATAAGGATGATGGCGATGAAGAATGCCGGATAAACGAAATCAGTGATGTTAAAAGAGAAGCCTGCCGACATGATCCACGCCGTTAGCGTAGTACCGATGTTGGCACCCATGATGACGGAGATGGCTTGTGCAAGCGTGAGCAGACCGGCAGAAACGAACGACACGGTCATCACAGTGGTGGCCGTTGACGACTGTACGGCAGCAGTAACACCCATACCGGTCAACATACCGGTGAAGCGGTTGGTGGTCATGGCACCCAATACGTGACGCAACTGTGGACCTGCCATCTTCTGCAAGGCATCACTCATGGTCTTCATACCATACATCAACAGGGCGAGCGAGCCTAACAGTCGAAAGGCCAGCAAGAAATAGTTCTGTGATTCTTCCATATATCGGTTTGTTTATTTGTGTAATGACATTTACTTAGTACGTACGTAAGTCCTGTAGCCATAAATGATGATGACAAGGAAACAGAAAAGCGGCAGGACGAACGACAGGTTGACAGCAGGCATGCCCATAAGCTCGTGCTGGTCGATAATTGCTGCCTGCAAAGGAGGCAACACACTTCCACCAAGGATGGCCATAATGAGCCCGGCAGCACCGAACTTGGCATCGTCGCCCAGTCCCTGCAGGGCAATGCCATAGATGGTGGGGAACATCAGGGACATGCAGGCCGAGATGGCCACCAGGCAGTAAAGCCCAACACGGCCATCGATGAAGATAACGCCCAAGGTCAGCAGCGACCCCACCACGGCCAAGATACCTAATAGTGCTCCTGCATTGACATACTTGAGGAAATAAGTGCAGATAAAGCGTGAGGTGACGAAGATGACCATGGCAATGATGTTGTAGCGCTGGGACATCACCTCGGCAGCCTGCTCGCTCATCCCCTCATTCATCAATACGCGCGTACCATATTGTATAATAAAGGTCCAGCACATAATCTGTACGCCCACATAGAAGAACTGAGCGATGACTCCCTCGCGGTAATAGTCGATGCGGCAGATACGTTTCAGTGTGGCCAACGGGTGCACGTCGTGGTTCTTGTCGGCATTGTGCGGCATCTTGGTAAACCAAATGACGGCCAGCATGACGATGATGATGGCACCAATAGCCAGATAGGGGGTGATGAGTACTGACAGGTCGCTCTGCTTCATGGCCTCAAACTGCGCATCGTCCAGCAGGGCGCGCTCTTCAGTAGAAGCTGGGTTAAGCTTAGCCTGAATGAAGTTCATGGCAACATACATACCACAGAGCGAACCCATAGGGTTGAAGCACTGGGCCATGTTCAGTCGCCGTGTGGCCGTCTCTTCACTACCCATTGACAGGATATACGGGTTACATGACGTCTCTAAGAACGACAAGCCGCAGGTCAGGATGAAGTAAGCTACGAGGAAGGGGTAGTACATACCTGTCCATGAAGCTGGCAGAAACAGCAAGGCACCGGTAGCATAGAGTCCCAGTCCCATGAGCACACCGGCCTTATAGGAATATTTGCGGATAAACATGGCGGCAGGGAAAGCCATGGCAAAGTAGCCGCCATAGAAGGCTACCTGTACCAGTGCACCGTCGGTGACGCTCATGCGGAAGATTTTGGAGAAGGCTTTTACCATGGGGTTGGTGATGTCGTTGGCAAACCCCCAAAGGGCAAAACATGAGGTGATAAGAATGAACGGAACAAGATAGCTCACACCGTCCTTTGAGAGAATGGGTTGGTTGTTCTTCTCCATGATTTGTAGAGTTAGTTTCGTTGTCTGCTACCAGTAAAGGCGGTTGCAAAGTTAATGGAATTTACACAAAAATCAAAATAAAAAGCAAGTTATTTTCAATAATTCTTAAAGTATGTTAGTTGTGAGTACACGAGTTAAACCTATTCGTCTTAAAAGCGTAATAAGAAGAAAGAACCCCAAAACATACAATTTTATGAAAAGACTTATTATTGCGGCAGCTGTGCTGGGAGTGACTCTGACAGCCAGCGCCCAGTATCCGGACTTGACCAGCGAGGCCAAACATTACATTGAGAATCAGAAGAAACAGTGGCAGGCCCATAGTGATTCTGCATGGGCAGTGGCTTTTCCCACTGTCATCGAGGAGGCCAAGGCCGGTCGTCCTTACGTGCCCTGGGCCAGCATGCCCTACGACCTTCGTCAGGCCAAGATTCCTGCTTTCCCCGGTGCTGAGGGTGGTGGTATGTACACTTTTGGCGGACGTGGAGGCAAGGTGCTTACCGTGACCAACCTCAACGACGACGGTCCCGGTTCGTTCCGCTGGGCCTGTGAGCAGGGCGGTGCACGCATCGTGGTGTTCAACGTTTCAGGTATCATTCGCTTGAAGTCGCCTATCTACGTCCGTGCTCCTTATATCACCATTGCCGGTCAGACGGCACCTGGCGACGGTGTCATCATTGCTGGTGAGTCGTTCCAGGTCGACACCCACGACGTCATTGTGCGTCACATGCGTTTCCGCCGTGGCGAAACCCAGGTGACCTACCGTGAGGACTCCTTCGGTGGCAATCCTGTGGGCAACATCATGATTGACCACTGCTCATGTGAGTGGGGACTGGACGAGAATATATCGTTCTACCGCCACATGTTCGACCTGAACGATGGCAAGGCCAAGCGTAAGACTCCTACCGTGAATGTCACCATTCAGAACACTATTTCGGCCAAGGCGCTCGATACGTGGAACCACGCCTTCGGTTCTACCATCGGTGGTGAGAATACTACCTTCATGCGCAACCTGTGGGCCGATAATACGGGCCGTAACCCCAGTGTGGGCTGGGCAGGGGTGTTCAACTTCATCAATAACGTGGTCTACAACTGGGTACACCGCACGGCTGACGGCGGTGAGTTCCGTTCGATGTTCAACTTCATCAACAACTACTATAAGCCCGGACCACTGACTCCGAAGGACGAGAACGTCGGTCACCGCATCATCAAGGCCGAGAGCCGTTCTGAGGGTTTGTTCCCCTTCAAGCAGTTTGGTCGCGTCTATGCGCATGGCAACATCATGGAGGGCTATCCCGAGATTACGCATGACAACTGGAAGGGTGGCGTGCAGACTGCTGACAAGGACGGTGACATGGACGAGACGGAGCTGACGTTGATGCGCTCGAACGAGCCTTTCACCATGCCTTTCCTGACCATTATGGACACGCGCAACGCCTATCAGTGGGTGCTGAACAATGTCGGTGCCACCATTCCATGCCGCGACATCGTCGACCAGCGCATCTGCGAGGAGGTACGTACAGGCAAGGCCTATTACGTGGAGGACTATGAGAAGAAGGTAAAAGACAATCCCTACGGCGACATGTGGGGACTGCACAAGAAGTCGCAGAACGAAGAAGGCTTCTTCAAATATCGTCGTCTGCCGAAGGATAGCTACAAAGATGGTGTCATTACCGACCCTCGTCAGATGGGTGGCTATCCGGAGTATCGTACTTGGAAGCCCTGGAAGGATGCTGACGGCGACGGCATGCCTAACTTCTGGGAGGTCGAGAACGGTCTGGATCCCAACGATCCCTCTGATGCCAACAAGGACTGCACGGGCGATGGCTATACCAACATCGAAAAGTACATCAACGACATTCCAACCAATGTCAAGGTAGACTGGACGGACTTGAAGAACAACCACGACACGCTGGTAAAGCGTATTAATTAATAAATTGAAGATATGAGAAAGGTTCTGTATGTAGCGATATTGTCGCTATTCACCTTGA
>Ga0310691_10006589_pt1 | contig 12342 bp, 8 predicted proteins | sample 176DNAGHGlowgp2_FD_203887 | JGI IMG/M metagenome (GOLD analysis project Ga0310691, IMG submission 203887) | Sheep rumen microbial communities from Palmerston North, Manawatu-Wanganui, New Zealand - 1766 DNA GHGlow gp2 (v2) (version 2) | ecosystem: Host-associated > Mammals > Digestive system >... | reverse complement strand
CAAGCGCTGCATCATTCTCGTGCATCATGTTCTCATTTACTTCCCAGATATACACATGATCTTTTCCCACCGACAGAAGTACCTGCACATCCTCTTCCCGGATGATATGGCCCTTCCTGAATACCGGTGCCTTTTTCTCACCCTTTATTATCTGTGTGATATCATGGCACAACATCTGTCCTACTGCTTCTTTGGTGTCCATTAATTTCATAATGCTTAGTTCCTCACAAATATTTCTTTATATTTTTCCCTGACAATATCATTCATCTCATTCTCCAGTTTTTCAAATGATCTTATGATATCTCTGCCTTCTTCCGTAAGGGCAGAGCTGCCTCCGTCCTTTCCGCCCTGGTGCCTCTCCACCATTTTGATCCCCAGTTCTTTTTCACAGTCATGGATGACCTTCCATCCCTTACTGTAGGAGATCCCGCATTTTTTGCATGCCTCCCTCACATTTTCGAAAATGTCGATCTGTTTTAAGAACATCACAGCGTTTCTGTCGAGAAAATCCTTATTCCCGCATATCTTTACGCTTATCTCCGCCCTCAGCAGCTTTTCATTATGAACCTTCAGAAGCTTCTCATAATCCTCTTTTGTCTCCGCTGCCATTACCGCGCCGAGATCGTCGACTGTCAGACGAAAAAGGCTCCCTCTCCCTTCAGCCTCAAATCTTTGATAAGCCCCCTTCATTCCGTTTTCACCGGAATACTTAAGGGCAAAGTCTATCGCCCTTTGGCTCAATAAAATGGGGTGGCCGAATCTCCCTTTACATCCGGGTATGATAAAGTCGGCCTTTGCAGCATTTCTCATTTCCTCCTGCACCGTTTCCTCAGTAAAAAACGGCACATCCACGGGGCAGAAAAATACATGGCTGCATCTCTCATGGAGATATCTGAGTCCCAGAAGCGCCGAGTCATACATTTCCGAATCTCTGTATGCCTCGTTCCGTATGAATACTACACCCTGGTTCTTCAGTTCCTTTTCGAGCTCCTGCCCCCGGTATCCGGTAACCATTACAATTTCTTTTACGCCGGCTCTTCTGAAATTAGTGACAACCCTCTCTTCGAAGGACATATCTCCGCTTTCTATCACTTCCTTCAATACATCCCTGCGTCTTGATATTCCCGCTGCCACTATTATGGCTCCAAATCTTATCTCCAAATCCCGTCTCCGATCAGAGGATCCTTCTCCCGGCTGCATACTTTCCTTTTATATGTCTGTCATCTCCGAGATATATGAATCTCTCTGCCCTTTCAATAGCACTCATATCATCCCTTGCTGTGGGGATCGACCTGTCGTCAAGTATCAGGGCATCAAATGAATATCCTTTTTCAAAGCTTCCCACTTTACCGAAGAACGCTCCGCCTCCCTTTGTAGCTATATACAAGGCCTCTCCAAAGGTAAGAGGCTTGATATTACTGTCAAAAAGCCTGTTCCTCATCTTTGAAGCATAGATCGCATTACGGAGGGACGCAAACATGGATGTCGTGGATCCTGCCGCCACGTCACTGGCGAGTCCCACATTCAGGCCTTCTTCCAGATATTTCTTTACCGGTGCCACTCCGGAACAGAGATTGATATTTGACTCCGGACTGTGGGCAATAAATACCTTGTTTTTCTTTAATACTTCTGTCTCGACATCATCACTCCATACACAGTGAGCCATAACACAGGGGATAAGAGGATCCATGATCCCGGCTTTCACATAGCTGTCGGCATAGCAGGACGTGTCAGGCTCCAGCTCCTTCACCCATTCTATCTCCGAGAGATTCTCGGAAAGATGTGACTGGACCGGAGCGCCAAACTCCCTTGCCAGCCCGGCCAGTTTCTCCATAAGCTCTCTCGTACATGCCGGAGTAAATCTCGGAGTTATAATGGGAAAAGTATTTTCAAATCCCTTACTCTTCAGCTCTTCCAGCCACTCCCTTGTAGCGCTGACAGATTCTTCGGTGTCTTCCACATAATAATCGGGAACGTTTCTGTCCATGTTCACCTTTCCTACATATGAAATGATACCTGTTTTTTCCAGCATCTCCATGAGCTCAAGCGTAGCCTCTTTATGGGCTGTTGCAAATACGCAGGCCCTGGTAGTGGCGCTGTTTCTCATCTCCTCCGCGAAAAGCCCGTAAGCCTTTTTTGCGTATGAAATATCCTTATACTTCGACTCCTCCGGGAAAGTGTATGTCTCCAGCCAGGGTAATAGTTCCATGTCCATGCCGTTTCCCCTGAACTGGTACTGGGGCGCGTGGATATGAAGGTCAACTAACCCCGGTATTATGAGCTTTCCCTCCGTCTCTATGAGCGGCATATCTTTATATTCTCCGGGAAGCTCTTCAAATACTCCTTCCGAGACCCCATCCCTGCAAACTACATATGCATCCTCACAGGCCTCGGTTTCTTCCGCGCTTTTACAATAAACAACTGTTCCGTGGAGCACGAAATTCTTTTCGCTGTCTCTCATAATGCACCTCCGTGTTGTGATTTTTAACATTTTTCGATTGGTTGTTTTGTTGATTATGCAAAAAATTCTTCTTGAATCATACAAAAAGTTATGAATTTTTGCAAGTAGTATAGACATTTACTTATAATGTTGTTACAATAATCTCAAGCGTAACTGCAAGGGAGCTGTGCACTTTTTCAGTTGCGTTTTATGGTTTTATTAACCCCTTTTTAGGAGAAACGGAGGCAGAATTTATGGAGAATTTTTTTAAGCTGAAGGAGAGAGGGACTGATGTCAAGACCGAGGTCATGGCCGGCATCACAACTTTCATGACAATGGCCTATATACTGGCCGTTAACCCGTTCTTCCTGTCTGAGGCAGGAATGGACTTTGGTAAGGTATTCGCGGCAACAGCTATCGCTTCTGCTATTGCAACCCTTGTAATGGGTCTTCTCGCAAACCTTCCTTTTGCACTGTCTGCAGGAATGGGACTTAACGCATTCTTTGCTTACACAGTTTGCCTTGGAATGGGCTATACCTGGCAGTGGGCCCTTTCCGCTATCTTTGTAGAAGGTATCATCTTCATCCTTCTCACATTCTTCAATATCAGGGAAGCTATCGTAAACAGTATCCCTACAAACCTGAAAAAAGCCATAAGCGCAGGTATCGGTCTTTTCATTGCTTACATCGGACTGAAGAATGCCGGGATCATCGTAGTTAATGACAGTACAGTTTCTGCACTCAGCCCCGACTGGTTCAAGGGTCCCGCAGGTGTGGCTATAATCGGTCTCATCATCACCAGCATCCTCCTTGTAAAGAATGTTAAAGGTGCTCTTCTTATCGGTATCGTTGTAACTACCCTCGTTGGTATTCCTTTCGGTGTTACCACATACGCAGGCGGTTCCTTTGTACCTTCCGCACCTTACTTCTGCAACTTCGCTTTTGGAGAGATCTTCTCAAGCGGCAGATCCATCTTTGATTTCGTTGTAGTTGTATTCACATTCCTGTTTGTAGATATGTTCGATACAGTTGGAACCCTTATCGGATGCGCAGGAAAGTCCGGACTTATCAAGGAAGACGGAACCATCCCCAATGCCAAGGAAGCCCTTTTCGCTGATGCTGTAGGAACAACCGCAGGAGCAATGCTCGGAACCTCCACCATCACCACTTTCGTAGAAAGTGCAGCAGGTGTTGCAGAGGGTGCCAGAACCGGTCTCTCAGCCGTTACCGTAGCAGTTCTCTTCGTTATTTCACTGTTCCTTGAGCCTCTCTTTGGTTCCATCCCCAGCGCAGGAACAGCTCCCGCACTTATTATCGTCGGTGTTATGATGATCACACCTATCACAGAGATAGACTTCAGCGATATGTCAGAAGGCATCCCCGCTTTCCTCACAGCTATCTTTATGGTATGTGCATCCAGCATATCAGACGGTATCATGTTCGGTATTCTTTCATATGTGATCTGTAAGCTCTGCTCCGGAAAGATGAAAGAGCTCCCTGTTACAACATGGGTTGTTGCTATACTGTTTATAGCCAAGATAATAGTCGGTACGTTGTAACAGATATCGATGAGGGAAGAGAAACAATCTTTCCCCGGAATTTCAAAAACATTCATTTTATCCCCTCCCAGGTCCCATAACCGGGAGGGGATACGCATCATTAGAAAGAGGATATCATGGATAAAAAGACCCTTAAACACCTGATCGATGTCGCTTCCGGAAGAGAAAGCGCAGATCTTTGCATTAAAAACTGCCGCGTCATCGATGTATTCAATCAAAAAGTATTTTCATCCAATGTATATATAGCTGACGGACTGATCGCCGGATTCGGAGGGGAGTCTTTCCCATCCGCAAAGGAAGAATTTGATGCCGGAGGGAAATATCTGGCACCGGGACTTATTGACAGTCATGTGCATATAGAGTCCAGCCACCTGTCTCCGGCAGAGTTTTCAAGACTTGTCGTTCCTCACGGAACCACCACAGTAGTGGCTGACCCGCATGAGATATGTAATGTCTGCGGCGTGGAGGGCTTTGACTATATGCTGAAAGCCTCGGAGAATATTGCTCTTCAGGTATTCCTGCAGTTCCCCTCCTGTGTTCCCTGCACTCCTTTTGAAAATGCAGGAGCAATATTAAATGCTCCGGAGATCCACTCCCGTATTGATAATGAACGGGTTCTTGGTCTCGGAGAGCTTATGAACTTTGTAGGGGTGTGCAATGCTGATGACGCCATCCTTGACAAGATAATGGAAGCTAAAAATGCCGGAAAGATAATCGATGGCCACAGCCCCGGTATATCCGGAGCGGTTCTGGATGCTTACAGTGCATCAGGCGTATGCAATGATCATGAATGTTCATCCCCTGCTGAGCTCGAGGACAGAATATCAAGAGGTATATATGTACTCCTCCGTCAGGGAACTGTCTGCAGAGATCTCTTAAATCTCCTTCCCGGAGTAAACGAGAAAAACGCGAGATTCTGTCTTTTCTGTACAGATGACAGACAGTCTGCAAGCCTTATAGAAGAAGGTCACATAGATAATAATATGCGTCTTGCACTGTCTACAGGTTTTGATCCTCTCCTCGCCATCAGCATGGCTACGGTTAATGCGTCCATATGTTTCGGTCTCCATGACAGAGGTGCCGTTGCTCCCGGAAGAAGGGCGGATCTCATTCTCTTTGAGAGCTTCGAGGATTTCAATGTCGAAGAAGTATGGATCGGCGGTAAGCATGTTGCGCAAAAGGGCAAATACCTTGCTGAAGATCCCCATGTTAAGCCTGAAAATGTCAGCGGTCGTATGAATGTAAAGGATTTCTCCGCTTCAAGGCTTGCGCTGCCCTTAAAGTCCTCCAGAGTCCGTACCATCAAGCTGATACCACATTCGGTAGTTACAGAAGAAGGTTCCGCGGATGTCTCCGTAGATAAAGATGGAAACTGGGTAAGAGACGATCAGGATATTGTAAAGATCGCTGTCGTGGAAAGACATAAGGGAACCGGAAATGTGGGACTCGGTCTCCTGGAGGGATTCGGCCTGAAGGGAGGTGCAGTTGCTACCAGCGTTGCCCATGATTCCCACAATATAATAGTTGCAGGCGATAATGACAGGGATATGGAGCTTGCAGTTAACCGCCTTATAGAGATGGGCGGAGGTATGTCTATTGCAAAAAATGGAAAGATCCTTGACAGTCTGGAACACGAAATAGCCGGTCTCATGACAGACAGATCAGGTGAATTCGTAGCTGACAGGCTTAAAGAAATTGATAAGATCGCGCGTTCCGAGCTTCATATCAGCGAAACCTCCGATCCTTTCATGACACCCTGCTTCATGGCTCTCCCGGTAATCCCGGCCATAAAGATCACAGATATGGGACTATTTGATGTAACACAGTTTAAACATGTGACAGTAGAAAAATAAGTAGTACCAATGTCATTCTGAGCGAAGCGAAGAATCCGGATCCTTCGCTAACGCTCAGGATGACAAATCTTAGATCAGAAATCTATTTCTTTCCCAAGTCTTCTATACATGACCTTCTTTACTGCGCGGAGGATATTCTCATAGCCCGTGCAGCGGCAAAGGTGTCCTGAAAGCAGCTTCCTCAGTTCATCATCTGTATAGAGCTTTTTCGAATTTACGATCTCCACTGTAGTCATGATAAATCCCGGTGTACAGAAACCACACTGTATTGCAGTCTCTTCCACAAAAGCCTGCTGTACATCCGAAAGCTCTCCGTCGGGAGACAGAAGTCCCTCCAGCGTCTGTATATTCTTTCCTTCAGCCCAGACAGCAAGGTAAATGCAGGAATTGAATGCTTCTCCGTCGATAAGGACTGTACATGCTCCGCACTCTCCCACTTCACATCCCTTTTTAACTGAAGTAAGGGAATACTCATTTCTGAGCATATCGGTCAGTGATGCCCGTACATCCACCATCTTCTCAACTTCTTTACCATTGATAGTACAATGGACCTGTTTATACTGCACACTCATTTCATCTCACCTCCCGCAAGTTCTACAGCCTTTTCAAGTGCCCGCTCAGCCATCTCCACAGCCATGTGCTGACGGAATGCTTTGCTGGCTCTCCATGAATCACGGGGATTGATGTCATCCAGAACTGCATGGGAGAAACGCTTTGCAAGCTCCTTCGTAGGAGCTTCTCCGTTTGCCAGCTCTTCAGCAGAAGGACATCTCATAGGTACAGGGCCTGCAACTCCATAAGCTATACGGCAGCGTTCAATGGTCTTCCTGTCATCTGAAAGCCTGACATTTACGCTGCATCCCAATGTAGCGATCTCCATGGCATTTCTTAATCCGTACTTGATATAGTGTCCGTAGGTATTCTCATAGCTCGCCTTGGGGATGAGGATCGCTGTCTGGATCTCATCGGGAGCGATATCCACCGTGCCCGCCTTGATGTAGAAGTCCTTGATGGGCAGACGGCGTACACCTTTTGAACCTGTGAGCTCTACTATTGCCTCCCATGCATGAAGGGTAGAAGCCGAGTCCGCAGAGGTCACACCGTTACAGGTATTTCCTCCTATAGTTCCAATATTACGGATCTGAGGTGAACCAACCTGATCCACTGCTTCTCCGAGTACATTGCAGTACTTCTGGATAATGGGGTCATGGGTTATATGCGAGAAGCTGGTAAGAGATCCGATCCGGAGATTTTCTTCCTCATCTAAGCACACGCCTCTCATCTCATCTATCATATAGATCGAAATAAGCTCTTTTCCTGCACGCTTTCCTTCACGCATCTGAACCAGTACATCAGATCCACCTGCGATTATCTGTGCCTCAGGATGCTCTATGCGAAGACGGATAGCGTCTTCTACACTCTGCGCTTCATAAAGCGCTTTCATATCATACATTCTTTATGCCTCCTCTCTCCATGAATCCTTGATAAGTCCTGCCTTTGTAAACTCCGCAAATAATACATGCGGATTGATAGGATTATGATCGATAGCAACACCTGTCGCATTAAGGATAGCATTACGTATCGCCGGAGCACCGGAGCATGCCGGAGGTTCTCCGAGAGCCTTGGTCCCGAAAGGAGATGTGGGCTCTGCATTTTCAATGAACTGTGCTTCCAGATGCGGGTGATCCATAATTGTCGAAAGCTTATAATCCAGAAGATTCCCGTTAAGGGGCTTGCCTGTCTTCTCATCAAAGATGAGCTGTTCAGAAAGGCCGTACCCTATAGCCATGGACATTCCTCCGTGTACCTGGGCAGCTGCAAGGGCCGGATTGATAAGCTTACCGCAGTCATGGACATTTACGATATTCTTTACTGTCACCTTGCACATGGGGATGTTTACTTCCACTTCCGCAAAGGTGCATCCAAAGGAATAAGCGTTATTTCTGATGGTATATGTACTCTCGGCAGTGATATGTTCACTGTGTACGGGATTGTACTGGGCGGTCATAGCCAGCTCTTTAAGGGTCATCAGCACCTTATTATCTTCTTTTCGGATAATGTTGCCGTCTACTATATCCATGCAGCCTACTGACTGTCTGGTAACCTCATTAGCATACTTTAAGATCTTTTCCCTCAGGAGGTCTGCAGTCTGCTTTATAGAGAAGCCTGCCACATAGGTCTGCCTGGATGCATAGGCACCGAGACCTGTGGGTGTGATGTCCGTATCCTGACAGGACTTTACATGCACATCCCTGTAGCTCTTTAGACCCACAGCTTCAGCAACCATCTGCGAATATGCCGTGTCTGCTCCCTGTCCTATCTCTGTTTCGCCGCACTGGAAGGTGACAGTACCATCCAGATTCAGGAGCATCCTGTTGGAAGAAGTCTCCAGTGAAATGGGATAAACCGCTGTATTATACCAGAAGGTCGCTACACCGATACCTCTTCTGATATCACCGGTGTCATTTGCAAATTCCTTCATCTTCTTCTCAAAGTCTATATACTCCGCACCCTTTGCCATACACTGACGATAGGTATCGTAGTAGTTTGTGTTCCCTGAGAAATTATCATGGAAGCCCTGAGGCATGATATTCTTCTTACGGAACTCATAAGGGTCCATTCCAATAGCCCTAGCGCAGTCCTCGATATTCGACTCATCCGCAAAGCTCGCCTGAGGCATTCCATATCCTCTCATAGCTCCCGCTGCAGGCCTGTTGGTGAACACCGTATATGCATCACATTCCATATTGTCACAAGGGTAATGCTGTGGGAAGGATCCCATTGCCTTTGCCACGATTGAATGTCCGTGTGATGCATAGGCTCCCTGATTGGAGAAAAGCTCTACCTTTCTGGCCACAATAGTGCCGTCTTTTCTCAGCCAGGTCACGATGTGGAACCTGATGGCATGACGTACCCTGTTGGAAGTAAAGGTTTCTTCCCTGGAACAGTCAAGACGGACGAGACGTCCTCCCACCTGGGTTGAGCACCATGCGCACAGAGGCTCGTAAAGCACATCCTGCTTATTACCGAATCCGCCTCCGATATAGGGCTTTATGATCTCAATATCTCCCCAGGGGCGTCCCAGAGCCTGTCCTACAGCTCTTCTTATGATATGCGGTATCTGGGTGGATGCCACTACTACCATACGGCCGTTTTCTTCGTATGCATAGCATCCGTGGTTTTCTATATGGCAATGCTGAACCGTAGGCGTATCATAGATCTTGTCTACACAGATAAGCCCGGGTTCTTTTATGGCTGCCTGATAATCTCCCTTACGGATATCGGTATGCTTTAGGATGTTATTCGGGAAATTCTCGTGAAGCTGGGGAGCGCCGTCTTTCATTGCCTCCTCTGCATCCAGAACAAAGGGCAGTTCCTCATACTCTACCTTGAGAGCCCTGACTCCCTGATTCGCGGCAACTTCGTTTTCGGCTATAACAACCGCTACATCATCGCCCCAATGGCGTACATGCTGATTTAAGAGATGCCTGTCTGCCACATCCTGATGTCCCGGATCCATTGACCATGGATGTCCCGCAGTGGGAAAAGGAAGATCCGGCACATCAAAGCACGTGAGAACCTTCACTACACCGGGTATAGCTTCCGCTGCACTCTTGTCCACCGATTTAACCAGACCGTGGGCTATTTCCGAGTGCTTAATGCGGACATAAAGCGCACCTGCCGGAATACGGTCCTCGTAATACTTCGTCCTTCCGCTGGCCTTATCAAAGGCATCTACGCGGATCTCACTTCTGCCAACCTTATTGTTCATTCGTGTGATCCCTCCTTCTCCATATTCTCATTAAGGATTGACGTTATTCTGTACAGTTTGTATATTAAAAAAATGCTTAATAATAATCAGATCAAAACAGGCTGTGTCATTATGGCCGCCGGAAATTCCAGACGCTTTGGAGAAAACAAGCTCACTACCGTATTTAATGGAAGATCACTTATCCGGTATGCCTTTGACGCTGTCTCCACCGATAAACTCCACAGGATATGTGTCGTCACCCAGTACGACAGTATAGCATCCCTTGCGGAGCAATACGGTTTCCTCTGTATCCGTAATCACCACCCCGAAGAGGGTATCAGCTTATCCGTAAAACTCGGCACCACGGCCCTTATGGATGAGGCTGATGCCATAATCTATATGGTGGCTGACCAGCCCAATATCAGGCGTGAAAGCATCGCCGGACTCATTGACCTTTCCCTGGAAAATCCCGGTCGTATCATCAGCGCCGCCCATAACGGGAAACGCGGCAATCCCTGTCTGTTTCCGAAAAAGTATTTTCCGGAGCTCCTTCTGCTCACCGGAGATACGGGAGGCAGTTCGGTCATCCGGTCCCATCCTGAGGATCTTCTCCTTTATGAACTGGACCGGGAGGAATTAAGGGATATCGACACTAAGGAAGATCTTGATCACTGCCCCCATCAGTCAGCCGCGGTGGTAGTAAAAAAAGCTGACAAATGAGGGCTGTCTGATCCGGCTTACTTCTTTCTTGCGTATGGTGTGTTATCTAAAGGCAGAGAAAATCTCCGCTCACCGTCCCTGCGGTAATAGGCATCTGCTATTGCGGGTGCTGTAGGTATGGATGTGATCTCTCCTATTCCTATGGCTCCGTTTGCCATCTTCAATCCCGGTTTATCTACAACTATGGCCTTTACAGGCGGTACATCCGGTGCTCTGAAGAGTCCCAGTGTTCCGTATTTTGCGGTAGGCTTGCAGTTATCATCTATGGGATACTGCTCTGTAAGGGCATAACCCATGGACATCACGACTCCACCTTCGATCTGTCCTTCACAGGAAAGCGGATTGACTGCTTTTCCCACGTCATGGGCTGCTACCATCTGCCTGATCTTACCTGTCTCTTTATCAAGAATGCACATCTGGGTAGCATATCCGTATGCCACATGGGATACGGGATTCGGAACATCCGCTCCGAGGGGATCTGTGGCTGCCAGATACTCTCCATAGAACTCCTGCCCCTTTAGATCGGCAAGTGTCTTTCCCTTCAGGGCTTCCACCAGCTTTTCGCAGGCACGGCGGCATGCTTCACCGGTTATAAGTGTCTGCCGGGATCCGGAAGTATCACCGGAGTCCGGTGCTATCCAGGTATTACTGCGTTCATAGACTATATCATCTGGACGGATATGGGCATTTGTCACTACCATCTGGATAAGGACGGTACCAAGTCCCTGTCCGATACAGGACGCTCCAGAGTATATATGTACCTTCGCATCATCCTCCACTATAAGCTTTGCGCGTCCCCAGTCGGGTAGTCCCACTCCCACGCCTGCATTTTTCATGGCGCAGGCAAGTCCCACGGGGTCTCCGTTCTTAATTGCTTCATCATAGTAGGGCTTGACTTCTTCCAGTGTTTCCACAAGACCCGTTTCAGGTCCTACGATCTGACCGTTCGGAAGAACCCCTCCGGGGCGTATGGCATTTCTGTATCTGATCTCCCAGGGGCTTATGCCGACCTTATCTGCCATCATATTCAGCAGCGTCTCTATGGCAAAGCAGGTCTGGGTCACACCGAATCCCCTGAATGCCCCTGCAGGCGGATTATTCGTGTAATATGCTGTTCCCTCTATCTCAAAATTCTCATAGGCATAAGGTCCGGCCGCATGGGTACATGCACGCTCCAGAACAGGTCCTCCCAAAGATGCGAAAGCACCTGTGTCCGAAACAACCTTTGCCTTTACTCCCTGTATTATTCCTTCTTCATTGCATCCAATGGTGAAATCCATCCACATGGGATGTCTCTTGGGATGGATGAGGATGGACTCCTGGCGGCTTAACTTCACCTTGACCGGCACCCTTGCAACATAGGCTATAAGTGCGGCATGATGCTGTACCGACATATCCTCTTTTCCGCCGAACCCGCCTCCTACCAGCTGATTCTCAACGAGGCAGTGATCAGCGTCCACTCCCAACATTGCCGAGCACTCATGCATGGTGGTATGGGAGCTCTGATCCGTGGTCAGGAGCTTCACTCCGCCGTTTTCAAGCGGAAGTGCCACACAGCACTCCGGCTCAAGAAATGCATGCTCGGTCCAGGGAGTTTCAAAGTGCTCGCTGATAACATATTTACTCTTCGCTATCGCACCTTCTGCATCTCCTCTCGACACATGCTTATATGCCTGAACATTATTCTCGTCAGTCTCAAATACAAGAGGCGCATCCTTTGCAGCTGCCTCAACCGGATTATGAACGGCCGGCAGGACCTCATATTCCACTTTGACAAGCTTCTTTGCAGCCTCCAGTGTTTCCTGGTCTTTAGCGCATACGAGAGCCACAGAGTCTCCCAGATAATGGGTTATTTCCCCGACAGGGATAAGTGTGGGCTGATCCTTTTTAATGTGTCCCACATAATTCTTTCCCGGTATATCCTTGGCTGTAAGAACACATACCACTCCGGGAAGGGCTTCTGCTTCGCTGGTGTCAATGCTGAGCACCCTCGCCCTGGGATATTCACTCCTGACAGCA
>Ga0310691_10006588_pt1 | contig 12342 bp, 23 predicted proteins | sample 176DNAGHGlowgp2_FD_203887 | JGI IMG/M metagenome (GOLD analysis project Ga0310691, IMG submission 203887) | Sheep rumen microbial communities from Palmerston North, Manawatu-Wanganui, New Zealand - 1766 DNA GHGlow gp2 (v2) (version 2) | ecosystem: Host-associated > Mammals > Digestive system >... | reverse complement strand
TGTAGACGAGGCGATAGTATTTGCGCCAGTCCTTGTCCCGGGTCCTTTTTCCGCGCGCAAAGATCCAGACCGGGTCGATGGTGTCGAAAAACACTGTGTCGCCGTTCTCGACGCGGTAGGTCAGGTATCCGCCCTTGGCCGCGCCCCTGTCGTTGAAGATCTCGCGGCTCGCCATGGCCTCCCGCTGGCGCCGGGCCCGGTTCATGGCCCGCTCCACGTGATTCTGCGCCAGGGCCTCCGCCGCCCCGGAGAGCAGCAGGAGCAGGGTCAACAGGCCGTATGAGAGCGTTTTCCGCATAACGGGTACAAATATAATCAAATTTTGTTCCGTAATTTTCGCTATCTTTGCGACGCCAACAAGGTACGATATGCAGACAGAAACAGAAAAAGCCATCTACAGCCGGACGCAGCGGCTGCTGGGCGGGGAAATGCTGGAGACGCTGGGCGCCGTCCGGGTGCTGGTCGTGGGCGTAGGCGGCGTGGGAAGCTGGTGCGCCGAGGGCCTGCTGCGCTCCGGCATCACGCACCTGACCCTGGTCGATTCCGACCGGGTATGCGCGAGCAATGTCAACCGGCAGGCGATGGCGACGGTGAAAACCCTCGGACAGGTCAAGGTGGAGGCGCTTCGGGCGCGGCTGCTGGAGATCAACCCCGATGCCTGCATCGAAGCCGTACAGGCGGTGTACTCCGAGGAAAACGCCGGGCAGTTCGACCTGGATGCGTACGATTATGTGATCGACGCCATCGATTCGCTGAAGGACAAGGCCGCGTTGATCCTGCGCGCCTCCGCGAGCCGTGCGACCCTGTTTTCGTCGATGGGGGCGGCCTGCAAGGTCGATCCCACGCTGGTGAAGGTGGCGGAATTCTGGGAGGTGCGGGGCTGTCCGCTGGGGGCTGCGCTCCGCAAGCGCCTGCGCAAGGCGGGAACCCTTCCCGGGAAGAAATTCCTCTGCGTGTATGACGACCAGGTCCTTCCGAACCTGGGGGACCCGGATCCCGACGCCCCCCGCGCCAACGGGACGCTCGCTCCCGTGACGGCTATTTTCGGGTTCACCCTTGCAGGCCTCGTAATCCGCGATACCCTGCGGTCGAAAAAGTAGGAAAGAATTTTTCAACAAAATGCGTAACTGCCTAAAACATCAAATAGTTAGGTGTTCAAAACGGCGGTCGAAAATTGTGAAAAATTTTTGCGAAATCATTTGTTTTTCAGATTTTTTTTGTAACTTTGCAATCCCAAAATTGGGGCTAAGTATGCCCAACCAGCTGAGCCTCAATGATTTAGGGATAGATTAGGAAATTTTTAAAGTTTGCAGCAATGTTACAACCTAAGAGAACAAAGTACAGAAGGGAACAGAAAAACCGCATGAAGGGCAACTCCGGCAGGGGCAACCAGCTCGCATTCGGTTCTTTCGGTATCAAAACCCTTGAGAATTGTTGGCTTACTGCTCAGCAGATAGAAGCGGCCCGTCAGGCTATTTCGCGCCGCATGAACCGTGAAGGTCAGATCTGGATCCGGATTTTCCCTGTGAAGCCGTTCACCAAGAAGCCGCTCGATACCCGTATGGGTAAAGGTAAGGGTGATCCTCAGGGATTCGTAGCTCCCGTTACGCCCGGCCGTATCCTCTTCGAGGCTGAGGGTGTCTCCCTCGCCGTCGCCAAAGAGGCCATGCGTCTGGCCGCCCACAAGCTCCCCGTCGCGACCAAATTCGTCGTCCGCAGGGACTATGTTGAAGAATAATTCAATGGAGGAAACGAAATGAAAGTATCTGAAGTCAGGGAAATGTCGATTGCCGATCTGCGCGACCGCATTGCCGTCGAGAAAAGCAACCTCGACACCATGAAACTCAATCACGCTATCTCTCCGTTGGAGGATACGTCCAAGTTCAAGAAGACCCGTCAGGATATCGCTCGTATGATTACGATTCTTGCGGAGAAAGAAAATCAGCAGTAATTATTAAGTTATGGAAAGAAATCTTCGTAAGGAAAGGCAGGGTGTCGTCGTCAGCAGCAAGAACGACAAGACCATCGTCGTGGCCGTCGAGAGCCGTGAGAAACACCCCCTGTACGGCAAGTTCGTCAAGAAGACCACCAAGTTCACTGCGCAGGATGAGAAGAACGAGTGCGGTGAGGGCGATACCGTCCGCATCATGGAGACCCGTCCGCTGAGCAAGACCAAGAGGTGGAGATTAGTAGAAATCGTAGAAAAAGCTAAATAAGTATCATGATACAGCAGGAAACACGTTTATCGGTGGCCGACAACAGCGGTGCGAAGGAAGTGCTTTGCATCCGTGTGCTTGGCGGTACCCACCATCGTTACGCAACGGTCGGCGACACGATTGTCGTCACTGTCAAGAGCGCCATTTCCGGCGGTGATGCCAAGAAAGGTACGGTATCCAAGGCCGTGATCGTACGCACCAAGAAAGAAATCCGCAGGGCGGACGGAAGCTATATCCGTTTCGACGACAATGCCTGCGTCCTCCTGAACAACGCCGGCGAGCTTCGCGGTACCCGTATCTTCGGACCCGTCGCCCGTGAGCTGAGGGAGAACTACATGAAGATCGTTTCACTGGCACCGGAGGTCCTTTAATACAAGAGAGTTATGAAAAAGTTACACATCAAGAAAGGCGATACCGTTTACGTCAATGCCGGTAACGACAAAGGCAAGACCGGAAAGGTTCTCGAGGTGCTCCGTGACAAGGACCGCGTCATCGTGGAAGGTGTCAACATGGTTTCGAAGCATACCAAACCCAATGCCCAGCACCCTCAGGGCGCTATTGTCAAACAGGAAGCAGGTATCCATATTTCCAATGTCCAGCTGATGGACTCGACGGCCAAGCCCGTCAAGGTCGGCTACAAGATGGTCGACGGAAAGAAGGTCCGTTATGCCCGTAAATCTGGAGAGGAGATCAAGTAATTATGGCAAAGAAGAATAACAAACCCGCAGAGGCCCAGGCGCTTCCCGCCGGATATGTACCCTCTCTGAAGAAGGTATACAAAGAGGAGATCGTCCCTGCTCTGATGAAGCAGTTCTCCTACAGCACCGTGATGCAGGTTCCCCGTCTGGTGAAGATCACCGTCAACGAAGGTGTCGGTGACGCCACCCAGGACCGCAAGCTGGTCGAAGAGGCCGCTGCCGAGCTTTCGACCATCGTCGGCCAGAAGGCCGTCATCACTTCCTCCCGGAAGGATATTTCCAACTTCAAACTCCGTAAGGGCATGGCCATCGGTGCCAAGGTGACCCTCCGCGGCGTGAAGATGTATGAGTTCCTCGAGCGTCTGATCCGTGTCGCTCTGCCGCGTATCCGCGACTTCAACGGCATCGCCGAGAAGATGGACGGCCAGGGCAACTACACCCTCGGTATCAAGGAGCAGATCATCTTCCCTGAGGTTGACATCGACAAGAACCCGCGCATCCACGGTCTTGAGATTACGTTCGTTACCACGGCCCCTACCGACGAAGAGGCGCACGCCCTTCTGAAGGAGTTCGGCCTTCCGTTCAAGAAACATAATAAATAATTGATACGAGATGGCAAAAGAATCAATGAAAGCCCGCGAGGTTAAGCGCGCAAAACTGGTTGCCAAATATGCAGCCAAGAGGCAGGAACTGAAAGAGGCCGGTGACTACGCCGCTCTCGACAAGCTCCCCAAGAATGCGAGCCCTGTACGCCTTCACAACCGCTGCTCCATCACCGGACGTCCCAAGGGATATATGAGGTATTTCGGCCTCAGCCGTATCCAGTTCCGCGAGATGGCTTCCGCCGGTCTGATCCCGGGTGTCAAGAAAGCTTCCTGGTAGAACATTATACTCCAATTTTATAAACAATCGGATATCGGGCGCTGAGGCGCCGGTCCACAAAAAGACAAAAAAATGACTGATCCTATTGCAGATTATCTGACTCGAATCCGCAACGCCTACCTGGCGGGCAAGAAAATTGTCGAGATTCCTTCTTCCAACATGAAGGTGGCTCTGACCAAGATTCTGTTCGAGAAGGGCTACATCCTGAGCTACAAGGTGGTTGAGGGTGAGCCGTACAACACCATCAAGATCGCTCTGAAGTATCATCCCCAGACCAAGACCGCGGCCGTCAAGAAGATCATCCGCGTCTCCACTCCCGGTCTTAGGAAATACGCCGATGTGAAGAACATGCCGCGCGTGCTGAACGGACTCGGCATCGCCATCCTCTCCACCTCGAAGGGCGTCATCACCGACAAAGAGGCCAAGGAACTGGGCGTCGGCGGTGAAGTAATATGCTATGTTTACTAATATAAAAGAATAAGAAATGTCACGAATCGGTAAATTACCTGTAAACCTTCCGGCCGGCGTGAGCGCAGAGCTCCTCGACGGCAACGTGGTGAAGGTGAAAGGCCCCCTCGGTGAGCTCTGCCAGAAGGTAGACCCGGACATCACCGTCACCGTTGAGGGGAATGAGATAAAATTCACCCGCCCGAGCGATCTTCCCCGTTTCCGCTCGATGCACGGACTCTACCGGGCCCTCGTCCACAACATGGTGGTCGGCGTGTCCGAAGGGTTCACGATCAAGCAGGAGTTCGTCGGCGTCGGCTACCGTGTCGCCGCCCAGGGCCAGATGCTTTCGATGTCGCTGGGCTACAGCCACGACATCCAGATCATGCTTCCCAAGGAAGTGACCGCCGAGACCCCCCAGGTCCGCAAGGGTGAGAACCCGATCCTGGTCCTGAAGAGCGCCGACAAGCAGCTCGTCGGGCAGATCGCGGCCAAGATACGTTCATTCCGCAGACCTGAACCTTACAAGGGCAAGGGTATCAAGTTCGTCGGCGAGACCCTGCGTCGCAAGGCCGGCAAGACCGCTGCGGCCAAATAATTAGGAGGACTCAATTATGGCATTGAATAGAATTGAAAGAAGAAGACGGATCCACTACCGTATCCGCAAGCACGTCAATGGTACTGCCGAGAGGCCTCGTATGGTCGTTTTCCGCAGCAACAAGCAGATTTACGTCCAGGTGATCAACGACCTGGAAGGCAAGACCCTCGTCGCAGCCTCGTCCAACGACAAGGTCCTCGCCGCCGAGTGCAAGGGCAAGAGCGGAATCGAAGCCGCCGCTATCGTCGGTAAGGCGATCGCCGAGCGCGCCAAGGCCGCCGGTATCGAGAAGGTTGCCTTCGACCGTGGAGGTTATCTGTTCCATGGCAGGGTGAAAAGTTTGGCTGACGCTGCCCGTGAAGGCGGCCTCGAATTCTAATTGATAAGACTATGGCAAATACTAACGTTAAAAGAGTCAAGACGTCTGACCTCGAACTGAAGGACAGACTCGTCGCCATCAACCGGGTGACCAAGGTTACCAAGGGTGGCCGTCACTTCCGCTTCGCCGCCATCGTGGTGGTCGGAGACGAGAACGGTGTCGTGGGCTATGGTCTTGGAAAGGCCAATGAGGTTACTTCCGCCATCGCCAAGGGTGTGGAAGACGCCAAGAAGAACCTGGTGAAGGTTCCGGTGATCAACACCACCATCCCTCACGAGCAGGAAGCCAGCTTCGGCGGCGCCCGCGTATTTATGAAACCCGCTGCCCCCGGTACCGGTGTCAAGGCCGGCGGCGCCATGCGTGCCGTGTTCGAGTCGGCCGGTGTGCAGAACGTTCTGGCCAAGAGCAAAGGCTCTTCGAACCCTCACAACCTCGTGAAGGCTACGATCGCCGCTCTGACCGAGATGCGCGATGCTTACACGGTTGCCGGACTTCGCGGTATTCCTATGAGTAAAGTGTTTAACGGATAAAAGGATACGGATATGGCAAAACTCAGAATTACCCAGGTGATCAGCAAGAACGGCGAGACCCGCCGCCAGATCGCCAATCTCCGCGCCCTCGGAATCCGCAGGATGCATCAGACAGTTGAGGTGGAGAAGACCCCCATTACGCTCGGCCAGCTCGAGAAGGTTCATCACCTCGTTAAGGTTGAGGAAATCGATTAAGGAGGAAAAGACGATGAAACTTGAAAATCTCAAACCCGCAAAGGGTTCCACCCACAACAGCAAGAGGGTAGGCCGTGGCCAGGGCTCCGGCAAAGGCGGCACCGCCACCCGCGGTACCAAAGGTGCACAGGCACGTGCCGGTTATGAGCACAAGATCGGCTTCGAAGGCGGTCAGATGCCTATCCAGCGCCGTCTGCCCAAGTTCGGCTTCAAGAACCCGACCCGCGTCGAGTATCAGGCCGTCAATGTAGCCGCCCTGCAGGCACTCGCCGAGAAGACCGGTGTCAACGCGATCGACTTCGAAGTGATGGTCGGTGCCGGCCTCGCCCACTATGGCGACCTCGTGAAAGTCCTCGGCAACGGTGAACTCACCGCCGCCCTCGAGGTTACCGCTCACGCATTCTCCGCTTCGGCCGTCTCCAAGATCGAGGCTGCCGGCGGCAAAACCACCGTCATCGAATAATAAACATCGAATCATAAAACGATGAAGAAGTTTATTCAGACAATCAAGAATATCTACAAGATTGAGGAGCTCCGGACCCGCATCGGCTATACGCTGCTGCTGGTTCTGATCTATCGTCTGGGATGCTTTATCGTCCTCCCGGGCATCGATCCCGGCCGTCTCGCCGATCTGCAGAGCAGCACCCAGGAAGGCCTGGTCGGCCTCCTGAACATGTTCTCCGGCGGCGCTTTCGGCAATGCCTCGATCTTCGCCCTCGGTGTGATGCCGTACATCTCGGCATCCATCGTGGTTCAGCTTCTGGGCATCTTCGTGCCTTACTTCCGCAAATTGCAGCAGGAAGGCGAGAGCGGCCGCAGAAAGATGAATCAGATCACGAGGTACCTCACCATTCTGATTCTCTGTATCCAGGGTCCCGCCTACGTGACCGGTATGATTCCGGCCAACGCGGTGGTCGCCCCCTGGAGTGGTTTTGCGTTCAACCTGATCTCCACCATCATCCTGATGGCCGGCTCCATGTTCGTCATGTGGCTGGGTGAGCGCATTACCGACCGTGGTATCGGCAACGGTATTTCGATCATCATCATGATCGGTATCGTGGCCCGTCTCCCTTATGCCCTGGTGGCCGAAATCGGCGCGAAACTCACCGGAAACGGCGTGGGCGGTCCGCTCCTGCTGGTGGTTGAGTTCGTGGTCTGGTTCTTCGTCCTCGTTGCCGCCATCGCCCTTGTGCAGGCTGTCCGGAGGGTTCCGGTGCAGTATGCCAAGCGTGTCATCGGCAACCGGCAGTACGGCGGTGTCCGCCAGTATATTCCGCTCAAGATCAATGCGGCCGGCGTTATGCCTATCATCTTCGCCCAGGCGCTGATGATGTTCCCGATCCTCTTCTCGAGGTGGGAGGCTACCCGCGGCTTCGCTTCGGTGATGAGCGACTATACCGGCTTCTGGTACAACCTCGTATTCGGTATCCTGGTGGTGATCTTCACCTACTTCTACACGGCTGTGACCGTCAATCCTACGATGATGGCCGAGCACATGAAGAAGGAAGGCGGATTCATCCCCGGTGTCAAGCCCGGCAAGAAGACCGTGGAGTACCTGGACGACATCATGTCCAAGGTGACCCTCCCGGGTTCCATCTTCCTCGCCATCATCGCCATCCTCCCGGCGTTCGCCCGGTGGTTCGGCATCAACAACCAGTTCGCCAGCTTCTTCGGCGGCACTTCGTTGCTGATTACCGTCGGCGTGGTGCTCGACACGCTCCAGCAGATCGAGGGTTACCTCCTGATGCGTCACTATGACGGACTTATGAAGACCGGTCGTCTTACGGGACGTTCCGGAATGTAAAATCAGATAGATAGAAAGCACAAGAAATGTTCAGGCCTAAGACAGCTGAGGAAATTGAGCTCCTCCGGATCAACGGAGATCTGGTGTCGCGTACACTGGCGGAGGTCGGTAAGTGCGTCGCCCCGGGTGTGACAACTCTCGAGTTGAACAGGGTGGCGGAGACCTTTATCCGTGACCATGGCGCTATTCCCAGCTTCAAAGGTTATGATGGCTTTCCTGCGGCGCTCTGCATGTCGGTCAACGATGTGGTCGTGCACGGATTCCCGTCCGACTACGTCCTCAAGGAGGGCGACATCGTGTCGGTCGACTGCGGAACCCTGTACAAAGGCTACAACGGTGATTCTGCATACACCTTCCCGGTCGGGGAGGTGGATGCAGAGACCCGTAAGCTCCTGGATGTCACCAAGGCATCGTTGTACAAGGGGATCGAAGCCGCGGTAGCGGGCCATCGTACCGGCGATATCGGATACGCGGTGCAGTCGTATGCCGAGTCATTCGGGTTCTCCGTCGTCCGCGAATTGGAAGGACACGGAATCGGAACGAGGATGCACGAGGATCCGGGCGTGCCCAACTACGGGCGTCCGGGCCGGGGTGCCAAACTCTACGACGGAATGACCATTTGTATCGAGCCGATGATCTGTGCGGGTACCCGCGGCGTGTACGTTGCAAAAAATGGTTGGGAAGTACACACGGCGGACCACAAGAACGCGGCCCATTACGAACTTACGGTTGTTATCCGGAAAGGCAAGGCTGAGCAGCTCTCCACTTTCGACTATATAGAGAAAGGCTTATAAGTTAAATTTTAAAGTGTAATTCCAATGTCAAAACAAGTAGCTATCGAGCAGGATGGAACAGTCATCGAAACCCTTCCCAACGCCATGTTCCGCGTTGAGCTGGAGAACGGTCACGTCCTTCTGTGCAACATCTCCGGCAAGATGAGGATGCATTTCATCCATATCCTCCTTGGCGACAGAGTTAAAGTTGAGATTTCACCTTACGATTTGACAAAAGGAAGAATTTCTTTCAGATACAAATAAATTTTTCGAGCAATGAAAGTCAAAACATCCATCAAAAAGCGCAGCGAGGATTGCAAGATCGTCCGGCGTAAAGGCCGTCTCTACGTGATCTGCAAGAAGAACCCCAAGTTCAAGATGCGTCAGGGATAATCGGTTGTATAACAATTAAGTATAGATAAATTATGGCTAGAATCGCCGGTGTTGATTTACCGAATAACAAAAGAGGAGAGATAGGGCTGACCTATATCTTCGGTATCGGCCGCAGCTCCGCCCAGAAGATCCTGGACACCTGTGGTATCGATCGTAACATCAAGGTCGGAGACTGGGATGATACGCAGGTTGCTGCCATCCGTACCCTTATCAACAATGAGTACAAGATCGAGGGTGAGCTCCGCAGTTCTGTCCAGATGGACATCAAACGTCTGATGGACATCGGTTGCTATCGTGGCATCCGTCATCGTATCGGTCTTCCCGTGCGTGGTCAGAGCACCAAGAACAATGCCCGTACCCGCAAAGGTAAGAAGAAGACTGTCGCCAACAAGAAGAAAGCGACCAAATAAAGGCAGATGAATTATGGCAAAGAAAACTACAACAACAAAGAAGAGAGTTGTCAAGGTTGAAGCTAATGGGCAGGCTCATGTTTCATCGACCTTCAACAACGTAATCGTTTCCCTTACCAACGCCCAGGGCCAGGTCATCAGCTGGTCTTCGGCCGGCAAGTGCGGCTTCCGCGGTTCCAAGAAGAACACCCCGTATGCTGCGCAGATGGCTGCCGAGGACGCCGCCAAGAAGGCGTTTGATGCCGGCCTCCGCAAGGTCAAGGTGTATGTCAAGGGCCCCGGCGCAGGCCGTGAGTCCGCGATCAGGACCATCAACAACGCGGGTATCGCAGTGACCGAGATCATCGACGTCACCCCTATGCCTCACAATGGCTGCAGACCCAAAGGCCGTCGTAAAGTTTAATTCATAAGATTATAAAACTCAGATTACTATGGCAAGATATACTGGTCCTACTACAAAAATCGCCCGTAAGTTCGGTGAGCCGATCTACGGTGCTGACAAATACTTCGAGAAGAGGAATACGCCTCCGGGACAGCACGGACTCGCTGCCAAGCGCAAGAAACAGAAAGAGTACGGCATGCAGCTCAAGGAGAAGCAGAAAGTCAAATATATGTACGGTGTGCTGGAGCGTCAGTTCCGCAATACCTATGAGACCGCTTCCCGCATGAAGGGACAGACCGGTGTCAACCTCCTCTTCCTGCTTGAGTCCAGGCTCGACAACATCGTCTACCGGATGGGCATCGCCCCTACCCGCGCAGCCGCCCGTCAGCTGGTCCTCCACCGCCACATCACCCTCGACGGAGCGGTCTGCAACATCCCCTCCGCCCAGGTGAAGCCCGGTCAGGCCGTCGCCGTCAGGGAGCGCTCCAAGAGCCTTGAGGTCATCCAGAACAGCGTCGCTTCCGCGACCAAGTATTCTTGGATTGAATTCGATACCAACACGCTCAGCGGCAAATATCTCAACATCCCCGCCCGCGAGGATATCCCCGAGACCATCAACGAGCAGCTGATCGTCGACCTCTATTCCAAGTAAAAACTTAACACCCCAAGAATTATGGCAATCTTAGCATTTCAAAAACCGGACAAGGTGATCATGCTCGAAGGTACGGACACCGTCGGCCGTTTCGAATTCAGGCCTTTGGAGCCCGGATACGCGCAGACGATCGGTAACGCCCTCCGCCGCATCTTGCTTTCGTCTCTGGAAGGTTTTGCCATCTCTTCGATCAAGATCTCGGGCGTGGACGATGAGTTCACGACCATCCCGGGCGTCATCGAAGGCATGCAGGACATCATCCTCAACCTCAAGCAGGTCCGCTTCAAGAGAATGGTGGACACTGTTGACAGCGAGGTAGCAAACATCACCGTAAGCGGCAAACAGGAGTTTACCGCAGAGGATATCTACAAAGGATTGTCTTCTTTCCAGGTGTTGAATCCCGAGCTGCATATCTGCTCGCTCGAGCCCTCCGTCAAGCTCGAAATCACCCTCACCATCACCAAGGGCCGGGGCTTCGTTCCCGCCGAGGAACTCCGGGATGAGAATACGCCCATCGGGACCATTCCCGTGGACGCCATCTACACTCCGATCCGCAAGGTGAACTGGTCCAGGGAGCCTTGGCGCGTGGAGCAGAAAACCGACTACGAGAAACTGAACCTCGAGATCGAAACCGACGGTTCCATTTCCCCGAAGGCGGCCCTGCAGGATGCAGCCAACATCCTTATCTACCACTTCAAACTGTTCACCGACGAGACGAAGACCGTTCCCGAGAATGCAACCGAGCCCGATCGCAACGACCTGGACGAGGAAGCCCTCCGGATGCGTCATCTGCTCCTCACCAAGCTCTCCGACATGGGTCTTTCGGTGCGTGCCTTCAATTGCCTGAAGGCGGCCGACATCGACACCTTCGCCGACCTCGTGTCTTACTCGAGGGCCGAGCTCATGAAGTTCCGCAACTTCGGACGCAAGTCCCTTGGCGAGATCGATGTGCTGGTTGAGCGTATGAAGCTGTCGTTCGGCATGGATGTGACAAAGTATAATATTGAACCCAAGAAAAAGATCGTTTAGAAATGAGACACAATAAAGCAGTCAATCATCTCGGACGCAAGAGCGGCCACCGCAAGGCGATGCTCGCCAACATGGCTTCTTCCCTGATCCTCAAGAAACGGATCGAGACCACCGTTGCCAAGGCGAAGGCCCTCAAGCAGTATGTTGAGCCGCTGGTGACCAAATCCAAGGATGATTCCACGCACTCCCGCAGGGTCGTGTTCAGCTACCTGAAGGACAAATTCGCAACGGCCGAGCTGTTCCGCAACATCGCTCCCAAGATCGCAGACCGTCCGGGTGGATACCTCCGCGTCCTGCATACGGGTTTCCGTCAGGGTGACGCCAGCGAAATGGCACTGGTAGAGTTCGTCGACTTCAACGAGGCGGCTCTCGCTTCGACGGCCAAGAAAGAGGCCAAGAAGGGCACCCGCCGCAGCCGTGCGAAGAAGGTCGAGGCTCCCGCAGCCGAGGCTCCCGCAGAGGCGGCAGAAGCTCCTGCAGCAGAGTAAAAAAGGTCGAAGACCGAAGAAGGCCCGGATTTTTCCGGGCCTTTTCTTCTGTCTTTTGCCCTGTCATTTCGAGGTTTTTGCCCTGTCATCTCGGGCGAAATCGAGAAATGTTACTATATTTGCAAGCTATACCAACTAAACCAATCAGAATATGGATCTGAATCTCTTGTTTTATGCGGTTCCCGTGGCGTCGATCGTGGCGCTCCTGTTCGCGTGGATTTTCTTCCGCCAGATGATGAAGGAGAGCGAAGGAACCGTTACCATGAAAGAAATCGCCCAGTACGTCCGGGAGGGAGCCATGGCTTACCTCAAGCAGCAGTACAAGGTGGTGATCATTGTATTTATTGTCCTCGCGGCCCTGTTCGCCGTGCTGGCCTATGGCTTCGGCGTGCAGAATCCCTGGGTGCCGTTCGCCTTCCTGACCGGCGGTTTCTTCAGCGGACTGGCCGGATTCGTAGGCATGAAG
>Ga0310691_10006587_pt1 | contig 12342 bp, 10 predicted proteins | sample 176DNAGHGlowgp2_FD_203887 | JGI IMG/M metagenome (GOLD analysis project Ga0310691, IMG submission 203887) | Sheep rumen microbial communities from Palmerston North, Manawatu-Wanganui, New Zealand - 1766 DNA GHGlow gp2 (v2) (version 2) | ecosystem: Host-associated > Mammals > Digestive system >... | reverse complement strand
CTTTCTGACATCAGGTTATAGATGGCTTGCAGGCGTCCGTCGAGCAGCGCCGACTGGGCAGCCATCACGTTCTGGTCGCCACGGACAGCAGGGCCCGTCTGGGCGTCGGTGGGGTGCAACTCGTGCACCTTACGTGCCGTCTCGTCAACCAACGGCAGCATCACATCGAAGGGCAGTCCCTTGCGTGCCAGTACGTCGGCAGCCAGCGTATAGCAGTGGTTGGCGAAGTTGCAGGCAAAGACGGCAGCCAGGTGCAGGTATTTGCGGTCGGCGGTGGAGAGTTCGTAGACATGGGCTGACAGCGACTCGGCAACAGCCCTGATGCGTGGGTCGGCACCCTCGATGAACAGTGGTATCTCGCGGAAGTTCACCTCTCGGTCCATCGAGAAGGTCTGCATGGGATAGAGCACGCCAGCATGGCAGTCATAGCCGTCGAACACGCTGAGCGGCATGGAGCCTGCGGTATGGACGAGGAGAACCTCCCCCTGCCCCCTCCCAGAGGAGGGGGTGTTTGGCGACAGGCGACTATAAAGATGCTGGATGACCTCCTGCAGGGCGCTGTCCTTCACCGCAATGATATAGATGTCGGCATGCTGGGGCAGTTCAGCCAGCGTGCGACTGTTGACGCTCGTCAGCTGATGGCCCGCCTGGAGCAGTGCCTTACCCATGTGTGTCGCTACGCGACCTCGTCCGATTAATGCTATATTCATTTTGAAGAAGTTAAAGAAGTTAAGAAGTTAAAGAAGTTAAGAAGGTAGAGGCCTAAAACTTCTCTAAGTGTACGCTCTCCCACTTCAACTTGTCTTCGTTCTGCGGCTTGCGCTCGTCGGCCTTGTGACCAACGGCGAGAATGCACAGACACGACAGGTTCTCTGGAATATTCAGCACACCCTGGATGACGGTGTCTGCCGAGGTGCCGTCAGAGAGTCCGCGGCCACGCATCTGCACCCAGCAGGTGCCCAGTCCTAACTCCTCAGCTTGGTACTGCATAGAGATGGCGGCAATGCTGCCGTCCTCTACCCAGCAGTCGTTCTGCAGGGGGTCGCCTAGCACCACGATGGCCAGTGCGGCATCGCGCAGAAACTGTCCTCCCTGGTCTTTGGCATCGGAGAGTTTCTCCAAATCGGTCTTGTCGTCGACCACGACAAACTGCCAGGCACGCTGTCCCTTCGAGGTGGGTGACATCAGTGCTGCACGCAATATCAATTTTACGTCGTCGCCATTCACCTCCTCGGCAGTAAATTTGCGGTGTGAACGGCGCTTTTGTACTAATTCCTTAAATTCCATAGTGCTTAATGAATGATAATTTGCCCACAAAGGTACAAAAAAAATGCGAGAACAGCACTATTCTCGCATTTTTTTATTACCTGAGCGTCTCCATCACTGGAGCATCTTCTTACCATTCTTTACCACCAAACCAACGTAATTGGCGCTGACGGGATAGCCCTTCAAGCTGTATGTCTTACCGGATTGGCGGTTCTTGCCTTTGTTGTTCTTGATACCTGTATTGGTTGGCAGTGGCTTATAGCTGATAGAGAAATTGTCAAAGCAGCACCAGCTGTCATCCTGATGGCCACTGAGCTTGATGCCAATGCGCAGTGCAGACTTGCTTTGCTGTGTGTACTCGATAGCATTCCGATAAGCGCCCTCAGCAAAGCGCAACGCTGCGGCATGCATGCTGTGAGGATAACCGTTCTTGCTGTCTACCCAACCATATTGTGAGGCCTCAGGCCATTCCTCAGCATAAAGGGACTTCAGCTTCTCCTGCTGACCGTTGACATAAAAGTAAGCCTGATCATTCTCTGTACCGGAACGATAGGCAGCACCTCCATCATTGTCGGCAACACGGAAGAGCGCATTACAAGCAACGGTGTAGATACCAGGTTTCATGGCTGCCAGTTGCTGAAACATGTCGAAGTCCTTATTAAACTCCTCACCACATCCGGAACGATAGGTGGGACTTCCCGTCCAGCCATTGTTCTTGGAAAAATCATAGTTGGTAAGCAGCAACGTCATATCGAGTGACTCACCCTCACGAGGCAGTGCCTCGTCAGACTTGAGATAGCGCGTCACGGCGGTCTTCAACGTGCTGAACGCACTATTCATCGCTGCTGTCGTGGTAGCCTCTGACAGCATTTTGCTGGCATTGTCAAGAGAGGTATTGAAGGTAGTCAGTGCCGTGGACTGCACGCTGACAGCAGCATTCTTTTTGGCAAAGTCATCCCACAGATTAAAATCGTGGCAAAGGGACACGGCAGCATCGATAGACTGCTGCATCTTCTCGACTTCAGCGAGCATCGACGCCATCTTGCTGTCCTCCAACTCCTGGCTTGAAGCCTGAGCAATCAGTTCGCTGACCTTCTGTGCAAAAGCAGCAGGAAGATCTGTATGGGCAGCAAGGCCAGCCAGACGAGCCGTAGCCTCGCTGAGCTGACGATGGAGGACGGTGTTCTCGCCTTGTTTCTCGACCATCATACAGTCGATATTGGGCATCCACCCATTCTCGTTATACAACTGGACGCGGTTGGTACCAGCCTGCAGCGTGACGGTCTGCTCGTACTCCTGGAAGATGCCCCAGTCAGCAGTCCTCACGCTGATGGTACCAGTCTGCTGGCCATTGACATCAACAGTGAAAGAACGGCTCTCTTGTGTGGCAGCACGGAAACGGAGCACATACTGGCCGGCTTCAGCCACATAGACATCGCGCCACTCCAGGGAGTTGCTGCGACGATTGCCCAGCCAACCGGCAAACATACGACCGTTGGCGCCGTCGCCCGACTGATAGATAGCCGTACCCAACGCCTCGTTGTTGGCCACCTGCTGATAGTCGTGAAGGAAAGCGGTCTCTGCCTCATAGACATAGCGCACCAGACGCTGGTCGGCAGTCAGGCGATAGATGCGGGTGCCATGAGCAGGAACGACTACGGAGAGTGCCTGTTGCATGGTGCCCAGGTCCTTGTGTTCAAACAAGTCGCGCACAGCCACCTTGCCGCCTAAGTCCAACTCGCTGAAACTGACATTCATCAGCACGTCTTTGTCGGAGGGGTTGTAGAGAGCTACGGCACGTGTCGTACCATGAAGCGTCTGCAGGTCCTTCACCAGCACATAGGTATCGCCAATATGCTGAACAACATAAGCCTGCAGATGGAGCGGGTCTTGGTTGAGGGCAATCAATTCCGTATTCTTCAGCAACTCCAAGGCACGAGGTTTGATGGTTGCCATATTGCAGCCGATGAGCAGCGGACTCGACATGATGCACCACATACCAAAGTGAGTCTTATCTTCCTCAGCAGTCAGCGAACGGCCAACCTCCAGCATATCCATGTCGTTGTAGGTGCCATTGAAACAGTATGCCGACATATAAAGGTTCTCTTGGATGAGGTCCTTCACCGACTGCCAGCTCTCGTTGATATCGCCCGTAGTACGCCACGAGTTAGCAATATCATGGCACCACGTTCCCGGATAGCGCCAACGGCAGAGGTTATAAACGACTTCACGCCCTGTATTCTTGATGGCGTTATAGATGCGTGTGTACTGCTCCTGCTCGTTCAGTCCTAAATGACTGCCGCCACAATAGTCAACCTTGATGAAGTCGAACTCTAACTCCTTGAAAAAGTAGTCGGCATCAATCTGCTCATAGCCATACAGACCCACATTGGTATTGCGCACGTCACCATTGCTGATGCTACCGCACGTGCAGTCGCCAGCATCACTGTAGATACCGGCCTTCAGCCCCTTGGAGTGGATGTAGTCGCTGACTACTTTCAGTCCGTTAGGGAAACGCTCGGGGTGGATGCATACCTTACCTTCGGGTGTACGACCATACTGAAAGCCATCGTCAATGTTGATATACTGATAGCCCACATCCTTCAGTCCCTGGGAGACCATCGCGTCAGCCTGACCTTTAATAATGTCTTCGGAAATGTTTACTGAAAAGGTGTTCCACGAACTCCAGCCCATCGTTGGACCTTTTTGATTGTCTGCCGTAGCGCTCAATGTGGCAACGACGGCAAATGCTGTCAAAAGAAATTGTTTCATGAGTAATAATAATGTTGATTACGGTTGTTATTCGGCTGCAAAGTTACACCATAGCACCCACATACGGTACTTATCAACGAATTGTATAAGGCTTTTTTTTCGCAACAAAACAAACCGCACTGATTATCAGGCTATTTCCGTTTCGCAGAATCATCATTGTATAATGGCAATAATACCAGCAAAAGTACATACTGACAAGAAGAATGAGCAGAAACAGACGAAAAAAGTTGGAACAGAAGAAGAAAGTTTGTACCTTTGCACTATGAAAGTTGTCATCTACAAAGACGTCGACACACTACCCACCCTTCCCCAAGGTGCCTACTTCCACAGTCGTGAGCTGATGGAACTGTGTCAGCGTACGCCCCACCACAAGCCCTACATGGCTGTGGTGACAGACGATAACGAACAAGTGGTGGCGTGCCTCTTAGCCGTAGAGCGCTACCGCTATCCATGGATGCTGCCCCTCCTGCACCGCCAGGTGCGCATTCTGGGCGAGGGCGTCTATCGTGAGGATGTCGGCAATATCACGTCGGACGCTGTGAAATACTCAAAGAATATGCTCTTCTCGATGATGATTGACGCGCTGACACACAAAGTCTGCGGGCGTTCTTTATATATAGAGGTGAGCAACCTGACGCAGAAGATGTTTGGCTATGCGCCACTCAGAGCTACGGGGTTCTTCCCCGTACGCTGGATGAGCATCCACAACTCGCTGCACTCCAAGACTCCCGAGGAGCGCATCAGTCCACGCCAGTTAGAACGCGTGACTGCCGCCAGCCACCGTGGCATACAGACCCATGAGGTACAGACTGCCGACGACTTTCGCAACTTCTCACGACTGATGCGACGCCACTACTGGCTGAAGGTGCGCCGCTTTCTTCCTGACGACAGCTTCTTCCGCGGTATGATGGAGACAGGACACTGCAAACTGCTGATAACAACATATAAGGGAAAAACGGTAGGCTGCTCCGTCATCGTCTATTCCGAGGGCGACGCCTACTTATGGTATTCTGCATCGCGACGTAAGAGCTATGCCGCACTGCACCCCAATGCTGTCACTTTCTGGAACACCATTCGTAAAGCCCATCAGGACGGTTGCCAGCACATCCGTTTTATGGATGTAGGACTGCCCTTCCGTCGCAACCCCTACCGTGAATTCATCCTCAGCTTTGGCGGCAAAGAGGTGAGCACACTGCGCTGGTTCCGCATCAACATCAAGTGGATTAACAAACTGGCGTCGTGGCTGTGGCGAGAGTAATGCATAATTCATAATGCATAATTCATAATTATAATAAAAGACCGAATTTTGCGTTATTATAGACAATGAACGCAAAGAGACTACATCTTATCACTATACTCTTGCTGACGGCAATAGCCATGAGTGCCCAGCAATTCACACTCTCCGGAAAGGTGAGCGACCAGGACGGCAACGCCATTGAACTGGCTACGGTGTCGTGTCTGGAACAGGGCGCCGTGACGATGGCAAACCTGAAAGGCGAATACTCTCTGAAGCTGCACACGGCAGACTCTGTGGTGGTGCGCTTCTCGATGGTGGGCTACCAAACCAAGACGCGCGTGCTGCGCAAACCTCGCGGCAACCAGAAACTGCAGATTCAGCTGTCGCCCATGGAAGCGCTCCAGGAGGTCGTCGTGACAGAACACCGCAGACAGACAACAGGTACCGAACAACTTGACGTCAAAAATATCCGACAGACACCCTCGACTACAGGCAATGCCGTCGAGGAACTGGTGCAACAACAGGCTGGCGTCTCCAGCCACAACGAGTTGTCGTCGCAGTATAACGTGCGCGGCGGTTCGTTTGACGAGAACTCCGTATATATCAACAACGTAGAGATATACCGTCCGCTGCTTATCCGCTCGGGACAGCAGGAAGGTCTAAGCATCATCAACTCGGACATGGTGGAGAAGATTGGCTTCTCCAGCGGCGGCTTTGAAGCGAAATATGGCGACAAAATGTCGAGTGCGCTGGATATCCAATACCGCAAGCCCACCCGCTTTGAAGGCAACGCACAGGCATCGCTGCTGGGTGGCGCCATCTTCCTGGGCTATGCCAGCAAGCAAAAGCTAACAGCTAACGATAAACAGCCCACAGCTAAATTCACCATGTCGCACGGCTTGCGCTACAAGACGACACGCTATCTGCTGGGGTCGCTGGAGACGAAAGGCGAATACAGTCCAAACTTCCTGGACTACCAGACCTACATCACCTACCAGCCCAACGAACGGTGGTCGCTGGATATTATCGGTAACATCTCGGAGAACCACTACAACTTCCAACCCACGGACCGCGAGACATCGTTTGGCACGATGCAGAACGTGAAGACCTTCAAGGTGTATTTCGACGGACAGGAGCGCGACATCTTCCGTACGCTGTTTGCCACAGCACGACTGACGCGCCACTTCGGACAGAACAGCAAGGTCAGTCTGCTGTATTCGGCCTTCCACACCAAAGAGCAGGAAACGTACGACATTCAAGGACAATACTGGCTGGACGACGCACAGACGTCAGAACAGTTGGGCGTAGGCACCTATATGGAGCATGCCCGCAACTACCTGACTGCCAATGTGCAGAGCTTGAAACTGATAGCCAACCACAAGGTCGGACGACACGACTGGGAGGCTGGATTCACCATGAAATGGGAGAAGATAGAGGAGCAGGCTCGCGAATATGAGATGCGCGACAGCAGCGGCTACTCCATTCCCCACTCTGCCGACCGACTGGACATGATCTACTCGCTGGCATCGAAGAACGATATGCGGTCTACACGCATAGAAGGCTACATACAGGACACCTACCGTTTTCAGACGGGTGGCGAGAAGCCCTGGTACATGACGCTGAACTACGGTGTTCGCATGGCCAACTGGAGCTATAACAAGGAAACCATCGTGTCGCCACGTGTCTCATTGGCCGCCATCCCGTCATGGAACCAAGACATGACATTCAGAATAGCGGCAGGTCTCTACTATCAGGCACCGTTCTATAAGGAGCTGCGCGACACGTCGACCATCAACGGACAGACGGTTGTCACGCTGAACAAGAAAATAAAGAGTCAGCGAAGCATCCACTTTGTCGGTGCCTTCGACTATCGTTTCCGCATGATGGAGCGCCCGTTCCGCTTCACGGCAGAAGCCTACTACAAGCTGATGGACAACCTGGTACCCTACAACGTGCAGAACATGAAGGTGGTGTACTACGGCGAAAACAAAGCCAGCGGATATGCGGCAGGACTGGACCTGAAGCTGTATGGTGAATTTGTGCCTGGCACCGACTCATGGATTACCTTCTCGGTGATGTCTACACGCCAAAAAATCAATGGCGTCAGCGTGCCCATGCCTACCGACCAGCGCTGGGGAGTCAACCTGCACTTCACAGACTATTTCCCCGGTACTGAGCGCTGGAAGATGACACTCAAACTGGCCTTCGCCGACGGACTGCCCTTCGGTGCACCACACCGCGGACTGGAGTATCAGCAGTTCCGTGCACCGGCCTACAAGCGTGCCGACATCGGCATGAGCTATCTGGCCGTAGGGAAGACGAATGGGAACCCGTCACTCAAAGAGCCACGTGTATGGATTGGTGTGGACGGACTGAACATCTTCGGCATATCGAACGTCAACAGCTATTACTGGGTGACCGATGTCACCAACCATCAATATGCCGTGCCCAACTACCTCACAGGGCGCCAAATCAACGCAAAAGTGTTGATAGAGTTTTAATAATGCTTAATAATCAATAGGCAATTCTCCTTTCTCGTAATTATTTCGTACCTTTGCACAATAATATAATAACCAATTAATAATTGAGGGTATGAAAATTTCTCACATTGAACATCTGGGCATTGCCGTCCAGAGCATCGAGGAGAGCCTGCCGTTCTTCCAGAACGTGCTGGGCTTAGAGTGTTATGCAACAGAAGTGGTAGAAGACCAGAAGGTGAAGACCGCCTTCCTGAAGTGTGGCGAAGTGAAGCTGGAACTGCTGGAACCCACAAGCCCTGAGAGCACCATCCAGAAGTGGCTGGACAAAGGCAACAAGGGCGTTCACCATGTAGCATTCTGCGTAGAGGACGGTGTAGCCAAAGCACTGGCAGAGGTCAGCGAGAAGGGCGTACGCATCATTGACGAGAAGCCCCGCAAGGGTGCCGAGGGTCTGAACATTGCCTTCCTGCATCCGAAATCAACATGTGGCATCCTCACAGAACTCTGTGAGCACCCAGAGTGAATGAATAATTGATAATTGACAATTGATAATTGATAATTTAAAAAAATGAGCAAGCAATTAGAAAAGATTAAGCAACTCATCGAGAAGCGCGAACAGGCTCGTCTCGGTGGTGGAGAGAAGGCCATACAGAAGCAGCACGAGAAGGGCAAGTACACTGCTCGCGAGCGCGTTGAGATGCTGTTGGACAAGGGTTCGTTTGAAGAGTACGACATGTTCAAGGAGCATCGCTGCTACAACTTTGGTATGGAGAAGAAAAACTTCCTGGGCGACGGTGTGGTAGCCGGTTCCGGTACCATCGACGGCCGTTTGGTATTCATCTTCGCACAAGACTTCACCGTACACGCTGGTTCGCTCAGTGAAACGATGTCACAGAAGATCTGCAAGGTCATGGATATGGCCATGAAGATGGGCGCTCCGCTGATTGGCATCAACGACTCGGGAGGTGCACGTATTCAGGAAGGTATCAACGCACTGGCTGGTTACGCAGAGATTTTTGAGCGTAACATTCTAGCCTCAGGTGTGATTCCACAGATTTCGGGTATCTTTGGTCCTTGCGCCGGTGGTGCCGTTTACAGCCCTGCTCTGACTGACTTCACCCTGATGATGGAAGGTACATCATACATGTTCCTGACTGGTCCGAAGGTGGTGAAGACCGTGACTGGCGAAGACATCGACCAGGAGCATCTGGGTGGTGCATCAGTACACGCCTCGAAGTCGGGTGTTACCCACTTCACCGCTAAGACAGAGGAAGAGGCTGTAGAGATGCTGAAGACCCTGCTGAGCTATATTCCTTCAAACAACATGGAGCAGGCTCCTCGCAAGAAGTGCACAGACCCCATCGACCGTCTGGAGGACTCACTGAACGAGATTATCCCCGAGAACCCCAACGAGGCATACGATATGTACAAGGTTATCTCGGCCATCACCGACAACCACGAATTCTTCGAGGTACAGCCTAAGTTTGCCAAGAACATCATCGTTGGTTTCGCACGCTTCAATGGTCAGAGCGTAGGAATCGTTGCTAACCAGCCCAGCTGCTATGCTGGTGTGCTGGACGTCAACGCCAGCCGTAAGGGTGCCCGTTTCGTACGTTTCTGCGACGCCTTCAATATTCCTATCGTATCACTGGTAGACGTGCCAGGATTCCTGCCTGGTACCGGTCAGGAGTATAACGCCGTCATTCTGCATGGTGCCCAGTTGCTGTATGCTTACGGTGAGGCTACTGTGCCCAAGATTACTGTCACACTGCGTAAGTCATACGGTGGTTCACACATCGTGATGGGTTCTAAGCAGTTGCACACCGACTTGAACTACGCATGGCCTTCTGCCGAGATTGCCGTGATGGGTGCTTCTGGTGCTGCCGCTGTGCTGTATGCCAAGGAGGCTAAGGCCAAGAAGGAAGCCGGTGAAGACGTTAAGGCATTCATCGCTGAGAAGGAGGAGGAGTACAACGAACTCTTCGCTAATCCTTACCAGGCTGCCAAGTACGGTTACATTGACGATGTCATCGAGCCTCGCAATACTCGTTTCCGCATCTGCCGTGCATTGGCCCAGTTGGCCACCAAGCGTGATTCGCTGCCTGCTAAGAAGCACGGTAACATTCCTATGTAATTGACAATAGATAATTGATAATTGACAATTATGAAGAAGAACGAAGTATATGCTGCCATTGCTATGGCTCTTTACGAGTTCAAGGGCAACAACGTACACGACAAAGAGCCTGGCATTATCACCATCAGTGAGAAGCAGACTCAGTGGAACGGCTATGCCCAGACAATGACAGCACACCCTTAACGGAAAAAGTGTTAAGTGTTAAGTATTAAGTAATAAAACCATGAAGAAAGAATATAAGTACACCATCAATGGCAACCAATATGAGGTGACCATTGGAGACATAGAAGGCACCATTGCTACCGTTAACGTCAACGGCGAAGAGTACAAGGTGGAATGGGAGCCCGAGGCTGAACCGGAGAAGAAGAAGCCCGTACTGGGTAAACCTGCTGCCGCTACAGCAGCACCCGAAGCAACTGCTGCCGGTGCCACAAGCAACGTCAACACCAACAATGCCGTCAAGGCTCCGCTGCCTGGCGTAATAACCTCTATCGAGGTAGCTGTTGGCGATGAGGTGAAAGTTGGCGACACGCTGCTCGTGCTGGAAGCCATGAAGATGGCCAACAACATTGAGGCAGAGAAAGACGGTAAGGTGACGGCAATCTGCGTACAGCCCGGCCAGTCGGTGATGGAAGACGATGCCCTCGTAGTCATCGAGTAAGCAGACTTGTCTGACAACAACAAATAAGCCGCTCAGCAAAAATACTGAGCGGCTTATTTTATGCTATTGTTCCAGAAAACAGTTGTTGCTATTGTCTGGAAGGGAATTACAGTTTGTTGCCCTCTTTGGGGAATACAACGGTAGGCTGGAAAGTCTTTGCTTCCTCAAAGTCCATCAGTGCATAGGAGATAATGATGCACACATCGCCCACCTGCACCTTGCGGGCTGCAGCACCGTTCAGACAGATACAGCCGGAGCCACGCTCACCTTTTATAATATAGGTCTCAAAACGCTCGCCATTGTTATTGTCGACAATCTGCACCTTCTCACCAGCTATCATATTGGCAGCATCCATCAGGTCTTCATCAATGGTAATGCTACCCATATAGTTGAGGTTAGCCTCAGTGACAGTAACACAATGCAGCTTCGACTTCAGTACTTCTATCATCATCTTCATTTACAATTTGACAATTTACTATTTGACAATTATCTCCTTGTACTTGATGTGGTCAATGAGTCGAATAGGAGTCTTGCCGCAGTAGACGGTAATACAGCCTACGACATAGGGAGAATCTTCCCAGTTCTCAATATCCTGCAGCGTATTTCCATCAACAATAGAGAAATACTCAACATCCAAGCCATCGACGGCATTAATATCAGCCACAACCTTGTCGTGGGTTCCCTTGACAGTATGGTTCTTGGCAAACGACAAGCTATCCTTCAACGCCTTATAGATAGTTGGTGCAATAGCACGTTCATCCTTAGATAACAGTGTGTTACGCGAACTACGCGCCAAGCCGTCCTCATCACGTACGATGTCACACTCAACAATCTCTACAGGGATGCCTAAATGACGAACCATAGCCTTCACAACAGCTATCTGCTGCCAGTCTTTCTCACCGAAATACGAACGGGTGGGCTTGACAATATAGAACAGACGGCTGACGACCTGACAGACACCATTGAAGTGGCCAGGGCGATGAGCGCCTTCCATCACTGTCGATACGGGAGGATACTCAAACTGACGGGTATCGGGTGTAGGATACATCTCCTCAACGCTGGGAGCCAACACATAGTCGGCACCACACTCCTCCAGCAACTTGCAGTCTGCATCAAGCGTGCGAGGATAATTCTTTAAATCATTCTTGTCGTTAAACTGCGTCGGATTAACGAATACCGACACCACGGTTATCCCATTTTCCTTCACGCTACGACGCACCAGCGAGGCGTGTCCTTCATGCAGCGCTCCCATAGTAGGCACAAGACCTATTTCTTTTCCTTGCTTGCGATCCTCGAACAACTGATTCTGAAGGTCAACAATTTTATTAAATACTTTCATTATTACTGATTGTGTACAAAACGGGTGCAAAATAACAACATTTTTACCAAATAAGAAAGAAATATCGTAAAAATATGCCAAAAACGAGGCTAAAAAATCTAAAATATGCACATTTTTGTAGTTTTGTGAGATATTTTTCGTATCTTTGCAAAGATAAAATAGTACCATATGGCAAAGAAGATTCTATTCATCAATCAGGAGATAGTTCCTTATGTTCCCGACAGCAACCTCGCGCTGATGGGTAAGGCATTGCCTCAGGCAATGCAGGATGCAGGTCACGAGATTCGCACGTTTATGCCCAAATGGGGTATCATCAACGAGCGTCGCGGACAACTCCATGAGGTGATTCGTCTGTCGGGCATGAACCTGATTATTGACGACACAGACCATCCACTGATTATCAAGGTGGCAACCATCGTAGGCACACGCATACAGGTATATTTCATCGATAAT
>Ga0310691_10006586_pt1 | contig 12345 bp, 6 predicted proteins | sample 176DNAGHGlowgp2_FD_203887 | JGI IMG/M metagenome (GOLD analysis project Ga0310691, IMG submission 203887) | Sheep rumen microbial communities from Palmerston North, Manawatu-Wanganui, New Zealand - 1766 DNA GHGlow gp2 (v2) (version 2) | ecosystem: Host-associated > Mammals > Digestive system >... | reverse complement strand
CGATTGCGCGTTCGAGGTCGCGGACGCGGCCGAGCGCCGCGCCGAGCGCCGTCAGGGCCCCGCGCGCGTCCACGAGCGCGGAAACGGCGTCGAGGCGGGCGTTCACCGCCTCGACGCCGTAGAGCGGGCGCGAGAGCCAGGCGCGCAGGAGGCGCGCGCCCATGGGGGTGCGCGTCGCGTCGAGCGTCTCGAAGAGCGACGCGCCTTCGCCCTTGTGGCCGTCGGCGGGGAAGACGTCGAGGTGCGCCGCGCTCACGGGATCGAGCGCCATGAAGCCGGCTTCCGTGCGGAGCGAGAGCCGGCGCACGTGCGAAAGGTCGCGCCGCAGGTCCCCGCCGACGCGCCGCAGGAGCGCGCCGGCGGCGGAGTCGAGCGCCGGGACGCCTTCGCAGCCGAAGCCGTCGAGCGACGCCACGCCGAAGTGGCGCAGCAGCGCGTCGTGTCCGGAGACGGGGTCGAAGAGCCACGGATCGACCTGCGTGAGGCACTTCACGCCGGCTTCCGCGTACGCCGCCGCGACGCCGTCCGGATCCGCCTCCGCGGCGGGCGCGGCGGCGTCCGTTTCGGGGACGATCGCTTCTCCGGGCCGCAGGCGCGACACCGCCGCCGCGAGCGCGGCGCGGTCCGCGGCGCGTTCGCAGAAGAAGTCCCCGGTGGAGAGTTCCAGCGCCGCGAGCACGAAGCCGCGGGGAGTCTTCGCGGCCTTTCCGCCCGCCGGGCGGTCCGCGGCGGCGGCGACGACGTACGTCGGCATGTCGGCCGAGAGCAGCGTCTCCTCCGTCACGGTGCCGGGGGTCACGATGCGAGTGATTTCGCGCCGCACCATGCGCCCGCCCTTGACGGACTTGGGATCCTCCATCTGGTCGCAGATCGCGGCCTTTTTCCCGGCCCGGACGATCTTGGCGAGATAGGCGTCGAGCGCGTGGTGCGGGATTCCGCACATCGGCTGGCCGGCCCGGTGCGTGAGCGCGAGCCCGAGCAGGGACGCCGCCTCGCGGGCGTCGTCCATGAACAGTTCGTAGAAGTCCCCGAGCCGGAACAGGAGCAGCGCGTCGCCGTCCAGTTCGCGCTTCATCGCGCGGTATTGCCGCAGCATCGGAGTCAGTTCTTCGGCCATCTCTTCGGGTTTTGCGCGCCGTGGCGCGTGACGGCCGCGATTCTAGCACAGACTCCGCGCCGCGGAAAAACCTACCGCACGACGATCGTGAAGGCGTCGGGCCGGCCCTGCCAGGTCAGGCGGACCTTGGCGCCTTCGGCGTAGGCGTATGACCCGCCTTCGCCGAAGACCGGGGCGCCCCAGGTTTGGCCGTTTTCGTCCCACGTCTCGACGGTGTAGCCGACGACGGGGCGCGTTTCGCCGGTCGCGGGGTCGGTGAGGGCGGAGGCCGTGAAGGTGTGGACGCCCTCGACGACATAGCAGCCGGCCGTTTCGCCGCCTTCGATGTCCGGCAGCTTCCTGCTGGTCACGACGACGTTGTGCTCGGGCAGATTGCCCTTGAAGCGGGCTTCGTCAACCATGCGGTTGTGCGCCAGCTCGGCATCGGAGAGCGAGCGATTGTAGACGCGCAACGCCTGAATCTTGCCGGTGAGCCGGCGCGCGTCCACGTAGTCGGCGCTGTCCTCCTTGTACACGCCGCCGATGTAGAACGGCTGGCCGGAAAACGCCTTGAACCCGCTGCGCCAGGAGCCCGCCCATCCCGTCTCGGCGGGAACGACATTCTGGAAGATCTGGTATCGTCCGCCATGCCAAATGGCCGAGAGGTACTTGCCCTGCCACGAGCCGGATGGCGAAAGCTCCATGCGTCCGCTTTCCGAGCCGGAACTGTTGCGAATCTTGAAGAAAGTCCGTGCGACGGCTTCGAAGCCATAAACGTTAAGGTAGTCGTTGGTCGATCCGAAATACGTCGGATATTTGTCCCCGGAGGGTCTGGCGGAAGGCTCCGCCTCGCAGACGACCTGGATCGTCGTCTTCCAGTCGATCTTCGGGTCTTCCGCAAGCTTGGCGAACTTTCCGCCGTATTGGAAGTGATAGCCGTCGGCCTCCCAGCCGTCGCCGGCCGAAGCGTTGCTCGCGTAGCCGAAGACGGCGTTGAGGTTGACGCCCTTGTCGCCCGCGCCGAGATTCACCCACTCCGTCGCATTCGGATCGTGGTCCGCCGTCACGCCGGCGTTGCGGATGCCGTCGTAGAAGAGGTAGAGGCCGTCCTGCACGTAGTCGCCCACGTCGTAGTCGGGAATCTTCGTGAGGCGGCTCTTGACCGCCCAGTTCCACGTGAGGCGCTTCGAGGCGGAGGAGACGTCGGGGACGACGGCATGGATGCCGTCGCACACAATGGCGTCCGCCCACGCCGTGCCGTTCCACGTTTCGAGCGTGTAGCCCTTGAGTTCGTAGGGGACGCCGTCGAGAACGGCCTCGGTCTGCGAAGTGAACGCGTAGCCCGCCGCCGGACGGTAGGCGCCATTCGGCTGGTCGCCCGAAAGTCCCTCCACGGTGGACGCGACCACGAGATCGCCCGCCGCGGCGGGGGAGCGTCCGAAGAAGCGCACTTCGTCCACCGCGCGGTTCTGTTCGAGTTCCGCGTTCGTGAGCGCGCGGTTGTAGATACGCGCCGCCTTTCCTGTTCCGTTAAGGCGACGTGTCTTGTATCCTTCGCCGTCGCCGTTGCCGCCGCAGAACGTGAAGGTCCGCGTCCCCGCAGCCTTGTTGAACGCCGCCGTCGCGTCCGGCGTCACCGTCTGGAAGAGCGCGCCCGTCGTGCCGTCGGAAAGTCCCGTGGCATACTCGCCCTTCCACGACTTGAAGCCGTTTACGCGCACATGCGCCCCCGCGACCTTGAGGCACACGCCGGGATCCGAGGAATTGTTCTGGTTGTAGTACATCGCGAAGTAGTCGCTATCCGTGGCCGTCGTTCCGAAGATCGCCGGCCAGGCGGTGTTGATGCGGTGCGAGTCGTTGGGGTCGAAATCGAGGACCGCCTGAGCGGTAAATGCGCTTCCAAGCGTCCTCTGGGTGTTCATGATGGCGTAGCAGGCGGACGACTTGCCGTCGAAATAGTAGCCGTCTTCCGTCCACCCGCAGTCGGCGTCGGGCGTGACGAACCGGGCGAAATCACCGGGATTCGCGAGGTCGGCCCAGGTCGTGGCCGCGCTGTCGTGGACGGCCTGCGCGCCCGTGTTGCGGATGCCGTCGAGATGGACGATCAGGCCGTCCGTGGCGTAATCGTTGAACGCCGCGTCGTAGCCCGGGCCGGCCGTGTGCGTCCACTGCCAGGTCAGGCGGACCTTCACCGAGGTGTCCGTCAGCGCGACGGAAGACCCGACATGCGACACCGGTTCGCCCCAGACACCGTTCGCGTCGTCCCACGTTGCAAGCGTGTAGCCCGCGCAGGAATAGGTATCTTCGCCGACCGTCACGCTGGCCGGGGCGGTGAAGGTGTAGCCTCCCGACGGGAGCACGTACTCGCCGTCCGGCGTGTCGCCCGAAACGCCGCGCACCGAGGACGCTACGACGACGTTCGGCTCGGACTCGCCAGCACCGAAGAAGCGCGCCTCGTCGACCGCGCGGTTCTGCGCGAGTTCCTCGGCGTTCAGCACCTTGTTGTAGATTCTGACCGACTTGATCGTGCCATTGAGGAAGCGCGCCGTGTCTGAGGCCGATCCTGTGTAGATGCCAGCGATAGTGAAGGCCCGCGCGCCGACGGCCGTTTCCGTCGTGCCGGCCGTCACCGATCCGGTCGCCGTGCTGAACACGGAGGACTTGCCCTTGTCGTAAAGGGCCGTGATGTATTTCTGGCGGCCCGCCCAGGGGTTGATTGAGGAGTCGGAGACGTTGGCGACCGCCTTCACCCGGAATACGAGCTTGTTGTTGTCGTCGGCCCTGTATGTGTAGAGATTGCACTTGTCGCCGTTCTCGCCGAAGTAGTGGGGGTAGCTCGACTTCTGAAAGGAGGCAGTCTTGTCGACATCGCAGACGATCTGGATGGTGAATGCGTTGCCGGGATTGATGGTATCAACCAGCCGCCCGATCTCGCCGCCTCCGAACACGTAGCCGTCGTCCGCCCATTCGCTCGTCACGCCCGCGCCGCTCGCGTTGCCGAAATTCACGCGGTTCCCGGAGGCCAGGTCAATCCATTGCCGCGCGGAATAGTCGTGCGCCTTGTCCGCGCCGACGTTGCGGATGCCGTCGAGATGCAGGATGAGGCCGTCCGTCACATAGTCGTCGAATAGCGGATCGAGATCGGGCGACTTGGAGCCGCTCGTGCGCTGCCACTGCCACGTGAGGCGCACCTTGGCGGAGGTGTCCTTTGCGGCATACTCCGTCGAGGCGGTGAATACAGGTTTCGTCCACGTTTCGCCGTTCCATGTCTCGAGCGTATAGCCCATGCAGGCGTAGTCCACGCCGTCCTTCGTCGCCCTGTGGGGGGCGGTGAACGTGTAGCCGTTTTCGTCGTACGCGTAGACGCCGCCCTCGTTGCCCTCCAGTCCGGCGACGGCGGTCTCGACGACGACGTTCGTCACGGGGATGCCGCCAAAGAAACGCGCCTCGTCGAGCGCACGGTTCGTGTTGAGTTCCGTGGCGGAAAGGATTTTGTTGTAGATGCGGATCGCCTTGACCGTGCCGTTCAGGTAGCGCTCCTTGGCGTAGTTGGCGTCCGACGCCTTGTACACGCTGCCGATGCAGAACGTCTGCGGGTAGACGGAAGAGGTCGAGGCTCCCTTCGCGGGGGCGGAGCCCGTCGCGGTCTGGAACGACGTCTTGCCGGCCTCGTAGTACATGGCCGTCAAATACTTGCCGCCCCAGTTCTCCAAGCCGACGTTGGTGCCGAGCGCCGTCTTGAACATGACCTTGTTGCCGGTGTCGTAGGTATAGAAGTTGCACTTGTCGTCCGCGGCGCCGAAAAGCGAGGGATATTTCGACTTCTGCTCGGAGGGCTTCATGTCGCAGACGATCTGGACCGTGAAGCAGTTGACGGGATCGACGGTGTTCTTCAGGATGCCGTAGTCGCCGCCGCCGAAGACGTAGCCGTCCTCGGCCCATTCGCTCGTGATGCCCGAGCCGGTGACGTTCCCGAAAGTCGCTTCGTTCCCATTGGCCAGATCGACCCACGTCGCCGCATTGCTGTCGTGCGCCTTCGTCATGCCGACGTTGCGAATGCCGTCCAGCTGCAGGAGCAGATTGCCTCGCGCGGCGTAGTTCGACGGCTCGTAGAGCAGGCCGGCGCGGGCGGAAAATGCGGAAAGAAGGGCGACGGCGGCGCCCGCCAAAACGCGATATACCCCCCCCTGTATCCAAATTGTCGCATTGCCACCGCTTTTCGTGTTTTTCATGTGTCGGATTCCATGTGGTTGACGTTTGCCGGGGTCTGGTGTCCCCGGTCGGAACCCGATTATATTCGTTCTGGTCCTTCATTTCAACTCCCGAAAAGCAGTCGGCAGTCGGGCGACCGACGGTCGCGGCCTCCCCGTTTTCCGGCCGGTTCTCTTGTGCTATGCTTGCCCTCCGTCATGCACTTTCTCCATCCGGTCTGGCTTCTGGCGTTGTGGCCACTGCCGTTTTTCGGGGCGGCGGCGGCGCTGGCGCGGCGGCGCCGCGCGCGGCGTCTGGCGCTTTTGGGTCCTCGCGCGGCGGAGTCCGCCCGCCGCGGCGACCGGCGTTTCGCCGCGCAGCTCGCGCTGTGTCTTTCCGGTTTCGCGTTTGCGGTCTTCGCGCTCGCGCGCCCATGGTGGGGGGAGCGCGAAGAAGAGACGTTCGTTTCGTCGCGCAACGTGCTCGTCCTGCTCGACGTGTCGCGCTCCATGCTGGCGCGCGACGTGCGCCCGAGCCGCCTCGGCCGCGCCAAGGCGGATATATCGGACCTCGCGCGCGATCTCAACGGCGACCGCGCCTGCCTCGTCGCCTTCCGCGCCGACGCCCAGACGCTCTGCCCGTTCACGGCGGACACCGGCTTTTTCCTCGAAGCGCTCGACGCCGCGGGCCCCGATTCCGCCGCGCGCGGCGAAACCGATCTCGGCGGCGCGCTTTCCGCCGCTCTCGCCGCGTTCCGCGGCCGCGGGGGCGACCACAACGCGATCCTGCTCGTGTCCGACGGCGAAGACCTCTCCGGGACGGCGCTCGCCGCCGCGAAGAAATGCGGCGAGGCGCGCATCCCGGTCTTCTGCGTCGGCGTCGGCGGCGCGGCGGGCGCGGCCATTCCGCTCGACGACGGCGGCGGCAACCTCCGCCACGGCGGCGAGGAGGTGGCGACGCGGCTCGACGCCGGCACCCTGAAAGCCGTCGCCGAGGCGTCCGGCGGCGTCTACCTGCCGCTCGCCAGCACGTCGTCCGGCGCCCGCACGCTCGGTTCCATCTACAAGCGGCACGTGCGCGACCTCGTCGAGAGCGACGCGCGCGCCGAGTCCGAACGCCGCCGCGTCGAGCGCTACGGCGTCTTCCTCCTTCCGGCGCTCCTGCTCTGGATGGCCGCGGCCGCGCTTTCGCCGGGGCGTCCGATGCGCCGCCGCGCGGGGAAGGCGGCGTCGCCCGCGGCCGCCGCCCTCGCGGCGTTCCTGTCCGCCGCGGCGGCGTCCGGCGCGGAAACCGCGCGCGACGTCGCGCGGGAGGCCCAGTCCCTGTTCCGGGAGGGAAAGGCGGAGGAAGCCGCGGCGCGCTACGACGCGGCGCTCGCCGCGGAGGGCGGCGCGTCGAAGTCTCTGGAGGCGGACATCCGCCTCAATGCCGCGATCGCCGCGCTCGAAGCCGGCGACGCGGCGGGCGCGGCGGAGCGTTTCCGCGCGCTTCCGCCCGGATTCGAGGCGTCGAGCGGCCTCGGCACGGCGCTCTACCGCCTCGCCACGGCGCCGGAGCGCGAGGACGAGACGAACCGCGTCGCCTCCGCGCGCGCCCGCCTGTCCGCCATGCAGGGCGCCGCGGACGCGTTCGCCGAGGCCGCGCGCCTGCGGCCCCGCGACGCCGCCGCGCGCACCAACCTCGCCACCGCCGCTTCCGCCATCGTCCCGCTCCGCGAGACGCTTCGCGACGCCGAATTCGAGGAAAAGTGGGGCGGCAGGCGGCCTCCGGAAATCCTCGCCGCCCTCCTCGCCGCGCAGCGCGAGGCGTACGCCGAAGCCGCCCGCGCCGAAGCCGACAAGACGCCCGAATCCATCCGACGCCGCGAAAAGGCCGCCGTGCGCCAGCGCGAAGCCGCTTCCGCGTGGACGCCGCTCCGGGACGCGCTCGTCGCGATGGTCCGCGAAAGCGTCACCAACGCCGCCGAAGCGGCGGCGTTCGAGGCGCGCCTGTCCGACGCCGCCGACGCGGCGTCCGGCGCCGCCGACGCGCTCGATTCGTTCCTGCCGGACGCCCTGCCGGCGATGCGCCGCGCCGAGGAGACCGCTTTTGCGCTCCAGCCCGTTTTCGCCGACCCGCTCGCGCTGCTTTCGCTCGCGATCGAATCGGAAAGCAACGCCCTCGCCCGCGTCGCCGATCCCGCCCGTCTCCGCACGCCGGTCGAAGAGCAACAGGCCTCTTCGTGGCTTTTCCGGACGTTTTCCGACAAGATCGGGCCGTTTCTCGACCAGCTCGACGCCGAGGCCGAAAAAAAGGCCGCGGAGGCGCCGGACGCCGCGCCATCCGGAGCGGAGGCTCCGGCGGCCGCCGCGGGTGCGCCGGACGCGGAAGGGCAGGGCGCCGAGGCGCTTTCCGCCAAGACGCGGGAGGAAATCCGCCGGCTCTGCTCCGAAACGTCCGGCACCTACTCCCTCGTGGCGATGGGCCTTTCGCCGGCCCTGCAGGTCCTTCCGGACGACCAGCTTCCCAACGCCCGCCAGATCGCGGCCAATCTCGACGAACTCCGCAAGCTCCTGTCTCCGCCCCCGCAGCAGCAGCAGCAACAACAGCAGCAGGACCAACAGTCGTCGCAGGACCGGCAACAGGGCGAAGACCAGGAGCGGGATCCGCAATCAGGCGAAAAGCGGGACGAAAAGCAGGACGACGGCCGCGAAGAGGAGCCGTCCGGCGCCGAGGAGAGCCCCCAGAACGCCGAATCCGGAGAAGAGGAACCGTCCGAGGAGGACGAAAAAGAAGCCCGGGGGGCGGAAGAAAGCGAAGAAGCGCCCGATCCCGACGACGAAAAGGCCGCGGCCCTCATGCAACGCATGCTCGACCAGGAAAAACGCCGCGCCGAAGAGCGGAGCGCCCGCCGGCACGCCCTCCCGCCGAAAGTCGGCGAGCGCGACTGGTAGCGGCCGGTTTTCCTTCCGCCTTCGCGGCGGGCCGCGGGCGTGCGAGGCGAACGGGCCGGCCAAGAAAGAGGAGGGGTCCGTCCCTCGCCCTTCCGGGCGCGCCATGTCGCTGACAACGTTTGGTCGCGCCCATGTCAACGCAAAGGAGGGTCCGGCCGGGAGGGATTGTTGAAAATCGCGGAGAGAGGGCGTATACTGCGGCCCGTCACGCCGCACGGGCCGTCTTTCGCGCCGCGGCGTTTCGGGAACGAAAACATGAAACACTCTTTCAAAACGTTTGTCTGCGCCGGCTTGGCCGCCGCGCTCTGCTTCGCCCTGTCCGGATGCGGCGGGGACGACGACGGATTCGACTATGGCGACAACGATCCGAACCTCGTCGTCTGTCTCGGGGACTCCCTCACGCAGGGCTACCACTGCATCGGCGCGCCGTATCCGACACGCCTCGCCCAGATGTCCGGCAAGACCGTCCTCAACTACGGCGTCGCCGGCGCCCACTCCGAGTACGGCGCGAGCATCGTCGGATCGGCGCTCTCCCGCCGTCCTGGCACGGTGTGCATCATGTTCGGATCGAACGACGTCGTCCACGGCCGCGACATGACGGCCACGAAGGCCAATCTCCGCGCGATCGTCACCGCCGCCAAGGCGAACGGCTCCAAGGTCATCCTCGCCGTGCCGCCCCGCATGTCCTACAGCCACGCCAAGTTCGACCACCGCGTCGGGTACCTCGCCGAGCACATCCGCGCCCTTGCGAAGGAAGAGGGCGTGAAACTCGTCGATCTCTACAAGGCCTTCGGGGAAGAGCCGGAGCGCTACCTCAACCCGGAAGACGGTCTGCACCTCTCCGACGAAGGCGGCGAATTCGTCGCCAAGAAGTTCAACTCCCGGATCTAGGGGGCGGGGCGGTCCCGGCGTGGGAGAACGGACGATCCTGCATGTCGACATGGACGCGTTCTTCGCGTCCGTCGAGCAGCGGGACCGTCCGGAACTCCGCGGTCGGCCGGTCATCGTCGGCGCCGGCCCGCACGAGCGCGGCGTCGTTTCAACCTGTTCGTACGAGGCGCGCCGCTTTGGCGTGCATTCGGCCATGCCGTCGCGCGAGGCGTACCGCCTCTGCCCGGAAGGCGTGTTCGTCCCGCCGGACATGGACCGCTACATGGCGGCGTCGGCGGCGGTCTTCGCGATTTTCGACCGCTACACGCCGCTCGTGCAGGGGCTGTCGTGCGACGAGGCGTTCCTCGACGTTTCGGGTGCCCGCCGCCTCTTCGGCGACGCCGTGACGATCGCCCGCCGCATCCGCGCCGACATTTCGTCGGAGCTGCGCCTCACGGCGTCGGTCGGCGTCGCGCCGAACAAATTCCTCGCGAAGCTCGCCTCCGACCTCGACAAGCCCGACGGGCTCACGGTCGTCCCGGAGGATCCCGCCGAAATCGCGGCGTTTCTCGCGCCGCTCCCGGTCGGCCGGATTTTCGGCGTCGGCCGGGTTCTCGGCGAGACGCTCGCCTCGCACGGCGTCCGCACGATCGGGGACGTCCAGCGCCTCGCCCCCGCGACCCTCTCCCGCTGGGTCGGCCCTCGCGCCGGCGAAGTCCTCCGCTCGCTCGCGTTCGGCATCGACGGCCGCGCGGTGGAGACGGAGCGCGAGGGCAAGTCGATTTCGCGCGAACACACGTTCGCAGTCGACGAGGCGGACGCCTCCCGCGTCCGCGCCGTGCTGCTCGAACTCGCGTCCGACGTGGCGCGCCAGGTCCGCGCCGCCGGCGCGTGGGCGGCCACGGCGCACCTGAAGCTCCGCACGGACGATTTCCGCACGATCACGCGGCAGCGTCCCTTCCCGCGTCCGGCGTGCGACGACTTCGCGTTCCGCGAAGCCGCCTCTTCGCTCCTCGCCGCGAATCCCGCCTCGCGCCCGATCCGGCTCGTCGGTTTCGGCACAAGCGGGTTTTCCTCCGCGCCGCCGCCCGACCGCGCCACGCTCTTCGGCCCCGATCCCGAAGACGAACGCGCGGAAAAGCGGGAAGCCCTTTCCCGCGCGCTCGACGACGTGCGCGCGCGCTTCGGAGCCGGCGCCGGCGCGTTTCTCGCGGACGCCGCTTCCCGGGAGGGCCGCCGGCGGTGAAACGCATTCTCCTGCACGCCTGTTGCGGACCGTGCTCGACGCATTGCGTCCGCGCCCTGCGCGAAGCGGGGCTGGAGCCCGTTCTCTACTATTCCAACTCCAACATCGACACCGAAGAGGAGTGGGAGCGCCGCCTCGCGGCGCTGCGCGCCTTCGCCGTGGCGGAAGGCGTCGAAGTGCGCGTCGACCCGCGGGACGCCGCGGCGTGGGAGCGCGAAGTCGCCGCCGGGTTCGAAGGCGAGCCCGAAGGCGGCGCGCGCTGCGACCGGTGCTTCCGCTTCAACCTCCGCCGCGCCGCCGCCGAAGCCGCCCGGATCGGCGCCGACGCGTTCACGACCTCGCTCACCGTGAGCCCGCACAAGTCCTCGCCCCGCGTCTTCGCCGCGGGCCGCGCGGCGGCGGACTCCACCCCCGCGTCTTCGCCGCCGGGCGCGCCCGCCTTCGCCGAATTCGACTTCAAGAAAAAGGGCGGCTTTCAGGACTCCGTGGCGCTTGCGCGCAAGTACGGGCTCTACCGCCAGTCCTACTGCGGCTGCCGCTTCTCCCGCCGCGCTTCGGGCGCGGAATGATGCGTTGCCCGTTTGCGGGGCGGGTGGTACACTTGCCCCGTTTTTCCGCGCCTGGGCGGCGTCCGCCGGCGGCGCGGGGGAGAAGATGATCCATGGAATTCCACGCTTTCAAGTCGTTTGGGGAAATGTCCGCGGCGGCGGCGCTTGCCGTCGCCGGGACGTTGCGCGAAAAGCCGGACTGCGTCCTCGGGCTCGCGACCGGTTCTTCGCCGGTCGGCGCGTACGACGAACTCGTACGCATGCACCACGAGGAGGGGCTTTCGTTCGCGCGCTGCACGACGGTGAACCTCGACGAATATCTCGGCCTCGCGGGCACGCATCCGCAGAGCTACCGCTTCTTCATGGAGAAGCACCTGTTTTCGCGCGTCGACGTGCGCCGGGACGCCACGTTCGTGCCGGACGGCACCGCGGCCGATCCGGCGGCGGAGTGCGCGGCCTACGACGCGCGGCTCGCGCGCCTCGGCGGAACGGACCTGCAGCTGCTCGGCATCGGTCCGGACGGCCACGTCGGCTTCAACGAACCCGACGACGTCTTCACGCCGCAGACGCACGTCGTCGATCTCGCGCCCTCGACGATCGAGGCCAATTCGCGCTTCTTCGCGTCGGAGAAGGACGTGCCGCGCAAGGCGATCACGATGGGGATGAAAGGCATCCTGCTCGCGCGCAAGATCGTCCTCGTGGCGTCCGGCGCGGCGAAACGGGCGAAGATCGACGCCGCGTTCTCCGGTCCGGTGACGCCCCGTCTCCCGGCCTCGATCCTCCAGCTCCACCGCGACGTGACCGTCTTCTGGAGCGAAACCTAGCGCTCCGTTCCGGCCTCGCGCTCCGCTTCCTCCGGGGCGCGCGCGGCGGGACGGACCGCCGCGCGCGGGTCATTCCGCTTCGAGGAACGCGAGCTCGGAAGCGGCCTGCTCCCAGAGGGCGCCCAGCGTCTCCAGTTCCTTCGCGATGTCCGCGAGGCGGCGCGCCGCCTCGGCCGCCTTCGCCGGGTCGCCGCCGGAAGACAGCGTTTCGACGAGCGCCTTCTGTTCGGCTTCGAGCGCGCCGATGCGCTCCTCGGCGGCGGCCACCCGGCGGCGCAGGGAGCGCAGGAGCGGGGCGTTGCGCTCGCGCTCGGCGGCGCGCGCCTTGCGGCGCTCTTCGCGGGAATTGGGGTTCGGCGCGCGCTTCGCCGCCTCGTCGCGCGCGGCGGCGGCCTTCTCGGCCGCCTCGCGTTCGACGCGCGCGCGGTAGTCGTCGTAGCCGCCGACGAACTTGCGCACGCCGCCCTCGGCGACTTCGACGATGTTCTGCGCGACCTTGCGGACGAACTCCACGTCGTGCGACACCACGACGACGGCGCCCTCGTACGCGGCGAGCGCCTCTTCGAGCGCCTTGCGGCCGTTCATGTCGAGGTGCGTCGTCGGCTCGTCGAGGACGAGAAAGTTCGGCTTGCGCGCG
>Ga0310691_10006583_pt1 | contig 12347 bp, 13 predicted proteins | sample 176DNAGHGlowgp2_FD_203887 | JGI IMG/M metagenome (GOLD analysis project Ga0310691, IMG submission 203887) | Sheep rumen microbial communities from Palmerston North, Manawatu-Wanganui, New Zealand - 1766 DNA GHGlow gp2 (v2) (version 2) | ecosystem: Host-associated > Mammals > Digestive system >... | reverse complement strand
GGCACCGTCTAGACCCGCCGCATTCTCTGCTCCTGCCGCTTCCGCTGTGCCGCCTCCGCGTCCTGCGACCAGGCCGCAAGTGGCGCAGCCATCGCAACCCCAGGCACCTGTATTCATGTCCGATGCGATGCCTGCCCCCCGTTCCGTTTCCCGGACGGCAAGCCCCTTCGAGTCGGCCACTTCCCTCCAGGATTTTTACGCACAAATTAACAACGAAAAGATTTATGCCGGCAAGACCCTCTACCGTTATGAGGGCCCTGAGCATCCGGCAGTGTTGCTTCTGTTCCAGGCCCCTCACGTCGAAATCCAGGCGGGCCATTTCTTTGAAAGTTCCGTAGCGGAAATGCTCAGGCGCATGTTCGCTAGCCTGAATGTCGCTCCTGAATCCATCGGGGTCACCTTCTTCTACAAGCTGCCGGAATCCAGGAATTTCCCGCCCCTGCTGGAGGCGGCTCTCCGCAAGATGCTCGCCAAGGAACTCTCCCTGCTCGCGCCTTCCACCATGGTGACCTTCGGGGAACCCCTGTTCCATCAGGTATTCGGCAGGGGCAAGAACTTCATGGAATCCGCCGGTACGGACATGGAATTCGCAGGTGTCAAGACTTGCGCGCTGGTAGATGCCTTCGCCATGGAAGGCGACAAGCAGCTCAAGCTGCTGACCTGGAAAACGCACTTGCCCAAGTGCTCTTACTTTAAGCGTTAGGGATATTAGCCCTATTGCTTTTGCGTTAGACTTTTTGTATATTTCGAACAATGGAACCGACTTGACAGGTTGCCGCCTGGCCTTTGGCCAGTTTTCTATATGGTATAACAGAAGAGGAATAATGGCTCGCGAAATACGAGAGACTCCGATTTTGTTCGGCGAGGATGCTCGCCGGTTTTTGGCCCGTATGGAAGAGCGGCACCCGGAACCTCCGGAAGTTCGTGCCCGCATCCTGCGGAATTACGAACTCATGAAAAAGGCATACGAACGAGGCATGGCAGAACAACGTGCCCGTGAAGCAGCCAACGGAGGTGTTGATCCATGGTTCAAACACGTATAGATCGGCTGAATCTGGCTTTTATTAGATTGAAGCCGTCCTATTCCGTTGAAAATTTCAGTTGTGGCGATGCTGATTTAGATGATTTTATTCTTCATCGTGCTTCCGCTTTTCAGAAACACCTGCTCTCGGTTAGCTATGCTTATGTGAATGCTAGTTCCGGTCGTATTCTTGCTTATTGCAGCCTTGCGAACGATAAGGTCTCTATAACAGATTTCAAGGATAAGGCGGAGTTCAATCGGTTTCGCAAGAAACGCGGGTTTCCGAACGAAAAACGTTTGAAAAGCTATCCTGCCGTGAAGTTGTGTCGCTTAGGGGTTGATGAAACAGCGAAGGGCCAACAAATAGGGACGACGGTGCTGGACTACATCAAAGGGATGTTCGTTATCGAGAATAAGACTGGGTGCAGGTTCTTGACTGTAGATGCCTACTTGGATGCCGTGCCATTCTACGTGAAGAATGGCTTCCGCTTTATGAATGCCGAGGACAACGACCCGCATACGCGCCTCATGTACTATGACTTGATGGACATCGTGGCCTAAACGGCATTGGATGTGAAAAAGTCGAGGCTCGCGACATCTATTGTCGTGTGGTGAATCTACATTCGTAAAAAATGGAGATCGCCTATGAAAACGATAATAGCTGTAGCTTTGTCCGTTGTCATGTCAAGCTTGCTTATGGGGTGTACCAGCAGACGCCTTGTAGAAGCATCGCCGAACCTTGATACGGTCGTCAACAGACCGCTAGAAGTTGTGGGTTTTGTGCGGTTGAACGAGTATTACGAATCCACCCTGCCCTGCACCGAAATCAATTTCATCAACAAGTATGTGGGGACGGAGAGAAACAAGGTCTATATCGACAATGTCATCGACATCCACCGCCAAGAAATCGAGGAGACGGTGAGCTTGGGGTTTTTCACGTTTGATAAAAAGTATAGGTGTACCTACTGGGGGCTCGGTGTGGAGTACAGAGTTGATAGCGAGGAGTAGGGGCTTAAAGAAAAAATGACTTTCTAACCTATTTTTTTGTTTTTTATTAGTTCCATTATGTAGAAAATAGGATATATTTCTCTTCATAGAGAGGGTAAGATATGGATAAAGAACCAGAAGTTTTAGATATGAAGAATTTGAACGGTGCCTCGCCACTGCAAAAGGGGCTCGCCGTTTTTTTGATGATCATGTCGCTTTTGTACACCGTGTCGCCCGTTGACTTGGCGCCCGATGCTATCCCTGTAGTGGGTTGGCTCGATGATGTCGGCTTTCTCGTGACCGCGACAATGAATGCCGTGCAGCAGTTCACGAAGGATCAGAATTCCGCCATGGTGAAAATCCTGAAATACGCCAAGTGGTTCATGGTTATCGCTGTCGTGATCGCCGCGCTATTGCTCGGCGGCTTGATTGCCGCGATTGTGGCGCTGGTGGTGAAGTAGACTTTAACAATTAGCAAATAACAAGGAGTAAAAAATGGCATATCGTGAAGATTCAGACTTGGAATTTCTCGGTCAAATGAAATCTGAGGATTTGAATGATTTGGTTTATTGTTTGACCCATGATAAGGATGGGGAAGTTCGTTATACTGAAGAATTGACGAACAATGAATTGTATAAAAGATTCTATCCTGATCATCATCAATATTGGAAAGAAATTGCTGCAGAAATTCAGTGCTTTGGTGCTAATTCATTTGTTGAAAAAATAGAAAACAATATGTTGATGAAGATCATTGCTGATTCTCTTGAAAAAATGAGCCCAGAGGAATTAAGAAAACTTGCAGAATCTGTAGGTTTGAAAAATACAGATGGAATTACTGCTGAAGTTTTGACTGGAACTTTCCAGGCGGCTTTTGTTGCTGGTGGGTTTATGTCGTATCAAATCACGTTGATTGTTGTAAATGCTGTCGCGAAGTTGTTGATTGGCCGAGGTCTCTCTGTTGCAGGAAATGCTGCCTTGACTCGTGTCATGGCTGCTTTTGCTGGACCGATTGGTTGGGTTTTGACGGGTCTTTGGACGGCGATTGATATCGCGGGTCCTGCGTATAGAGTCACAATTCCTGCAGTTATTCAGGTTGCTGCTTTGCGTAAAAAATACCTTGTGGGTGATGCGGCGACTGACGAACCTTTTGCTTTAGGTTAAGCGATATAGATGTGTTTACTTTAATTGGACTTGATTATGGATAAACGCCAAGTTGTTGAACGTGAGTATAATGAACTGATGAATTTAATCAGGTCTGCTATTTATAAAGTAGATACATCTACTTTTTTAAACCAACAATCTAAAGAGCTCAAGTCAAAATTTTCAACCTCTTTAAAAGAAAAATTTTGTTGTGTGCAGAATACGATGAATCGTTCGTTGAACGATATGCACTGGGACAAGTTGGTTATATCCTTCTTTGGTGAAACCAATGCCGGGAAAAGCACCATCATTGAAACGTTCAGGATTCTGTTTGATTCCAATAGACCTCATGCTTCTGATGGCAGCATTGTTGGTGACGGACAGTCTGATTATACAAAAGAGTATCATGAATACGATCTAAAAATTAATGGCCTTCCGTTTGTATTGATTGATGTACCGGGAATCGAAGGTAAAGAAGCGGAGTTCAAAGATGGTATAAAAAAGGCTTTAGGGCGATCGCATTGTGTCTTTTATGTCCACGGTCATAATAAACCATTGGAAACTCCTATCATAGAAAAAATACGATCGTATTTAGGAGATTGGGTTCAGGTCTATTCTATATACAATGTTCGTGGCAATGTCAATAATTATGATGAGCCAGAAGAAAGAGAAATGTTGCTTAGCAATAGCACGCTAAAGATAGAAGGTGAAGTGAAAAATGTATTTCGCCAAACTCTTGGTGATGTGTATAAAGGTAATGTCACTTTACAGGCTTTGTTGGCTATGTGTGCAAAGGCCTCGTTCGCTCCTGAACGAGATGATTTAAGTAAAAAGCAGAAAAAATTTTTAGAATATTTTGGATCTGCCGATAGAGTATTGCAATTCAGCCAATTTCAGACACTGATAAATCAGGTGGAACAAAAAGCAAAGAATTTTGCTGATGAAATTTCGTCTGCAAACATATTGAAAGTACGGTCTTTGAAAAATGAAATTTTAAAAGAGTTAGAATCGATTAGTTCTGAAGTGGGGATAGAACAATATAAATTGCAATTGGAGAGCTTTAAATCAGATTTGAAGAAAATTGCCGATGAATTACATTCTAACCTAAAATTTCGAATAGATTCGCTCATTAACCAAAAATTTGATTCTGTTGCATCTACGGTCAATGGAATTCTTGCATCGAAGTCTGAAAATAAGAAGGAACAGTTGGATAAGTGCATTTCAAATTTGACGGATGAAATACAGTTAGGAATACAATCAATAATGGATGGTTGTGTCACAAGCTGGAATGAGTTTGTCAAAAGAAAAAGTGCCTGTTTTGATGGATTTTATAATGTACTTTTGACGTTCCCACGACTTCAGAAAAAGGGGGGTGTGAAGATAGATTTTTCGGATGCTCTTGAAAAATTGGATGTGAGTTTAGGAGATGTGGGTGGCTTTGCTGCTGCGGTTGGTGGTGGTGCTTTGACGGGTGCTGGAGCGGGAAGCGTGATACCTGGACTCGGAAATTTTGCTGGTGGGATTGTTGGATCCATTGTGGGTGGCGTAAGCTATGTTGGCCAAAAATGTGCTTTTGGTGATGGCGGAGTGGGTGAAGCTCAGTATGCAGCTAAACGTGATATAGCAGACGAAAAAGAACGGTTAAATCGGCGATTGATTAAACTTGTTGAAGAACTGAAAAAATTAGTTTCTGTTAAACACGGTGAAATTGAACAAACGGTCCAAAAAGAACTTCAATCTGTTGAAGAAATTGTATCAATTGTCTCTGACTTAAGAATAAAATTTAAGCGAGTTTCTATTGCTTAAAAGCAAGGAGTGTACAATGGAAGAATTTGATTTTAAACAAAAAATACTTCAAAAGCTGAATTCTCTTTATGAAATCGTGAAGCATGGAGAGAATATTGGCCTTGATTTCCAGTTTGTTTTGGAAAAATTGGAGCGAATGAAAAAGGTCGTTGACGACGGCGTCGTTAAGATTGTGTTGCTAGGAAGTTTTTCTGATGGTAAAACTTCGGCCATTGCAGGACTGCTTGGTAAGCTAGAAGATTCCATGAAAATTGATGAAACGGAATCTTCCGATGAAATTACGGTATATAGGCCTTTGGGGTTGAAAAAAGGATTTGAAATTGTTGATACTCCGGGGCTCTTTGGCTCTAAGGAAAAAAGTATTGATGGACATTCGATTAGGTTTTCGGACATCACAAAGAATTATATTTCAGAAGCCCATATAGTGGTTTATTTATGTGATGCCGTTGTCCCGCTTAAAGATAGCCATGTTGAAATTGTGAGAAAAGTTCTGCGAGATTTGAACAAGTTGGATTCGACCATTTTTGTTATTAACAAAATGGACGAAACCGATGTTGACATGCTTGATGATGATGATTATGCGCATGTTTCTGAAATAAAGAAAAATAATTTGATTAGTAGGCTTCGCTCAACGATTAATTTGACTCCAGATGAAGAAAAGAAACTTAGAATAGTTTGTATATCTGCCGACCCCAAAGGGAAAGGACTAAAATATTGGCTTGAAAAATGGCAGGATTATAAAAAGCGTTCGCGTATTGATCTTTTTAGAAATGCCGTAGATGATGTTGTTGAAGAGACGGATGCTTTGAAAGTAAAGGCTGACACTTCTGATAATACTGTTAAGGAAATGCTAGATGGAGTTTGCCAAGGCATTGATGCTGAATGTTTGCCAATGAAACGGGCTGTTGATTCCTCTAAACAAATTATAATGTCGTTGGAAGATGATGCTGACCATTTGAAAAAGGACTTGCAATTAAATAAGCAAAATGCGAATAGACGTTTAATTGAATTGCAAAATCGACTTATCTCAGAAATTAACGGAATGAATCAGGATGCGTTTGGGCCTTTTATTGAAAAGGAAATTGGTGTTCAAACGAATAAAGAAAATGGGAAGAGTGAAGTCTCGTTTTGGATTTTAGAGAATAGCATCCGACAAATTTTTGAAGAATGTGGTGCGAATAACCAATCTGCGATTGATTTAATGGATAAAAAGGTGGACTTTGAAGAAAGGTTTAGCGAGTCCAACAGGATTGTTGATGATGCATTAAAGAAGGGCTTAGAAAAGGGTGCGGCTGAAGGGGCTAAGTATTTTGGGAATGTCAATGTAAATGCTGAGATGGTGAAAAATGCTAGAAATGTTCTGGCGAAAGGTTATAAATTTAAGCCGTGGGGTGCAGTAAAATTTGCTGGTAAATTAAATAATTTAGCAAAGGGATTTGCAAAAGTATTAGAAAAGGCTCCTTTAATTATTGCCGCTGTTGTCGAAGTATGGTCATGGTGGAGTAAATACCGAGATAATAAGAAATTGATGGATTTAAAAGAAAACCTAAAAAAGGTTGTCAATGACCTTTTTGCTGAATACAGCACGCTTATGAACGATTCTGAGTATTTTGATAATCTTGCTCCTGGATACGTTGAATTGGTAAATGTGATAAAGGCTCAAAAAGATGAGCTTGAAAAACTGCAAAGAAAAATTGATGATCTTGAAAAATTCAAAGCACGCTATGATAAATGGGTGCAAGATAATGTCCAAGATGCTGAAATTGTGAATTAGAGGGAGGAAATATCTTATATGCCCCCAAAATTCTACTGTAAATATTGCGGAATCGGGTTCCCTTCGGTTTTTGCACTGGTGCATGCTCGCTGTGCAAAGCAGGGTGGCGGTGCAAACCATGTGTTGTATGAGGGCTCTGAAAAGTCCAAGTACACTTGCAAGTATTGCGGGCTGCAATTCCCGACGATATTTGCTATGGTGAACGCCCGTTGTGTTAAAAGTCCTTCGAGGGGCGACCACGAACCGGCTCTGTAATTGGAGTTTACATGTCCAATTCCGCTTACGATTCTCGCTTTCTTTCTATCCCGTTCTACAGATCGCACCCCTACATGATGCCGTTTGTGGGGGACGACTACGAATCTTCAAAACATAAAAAGCTTTTGCTGATTGGTGAAAGCCATTATATGCCTGAAGGTTCTGCTGTGCACCATGATGTGAACTCTTGGTACGGAAATCCAGTGTTGACGAGTGATGAGCAGGATTGGTGCAACACACGTGGGACTCGTGAAGGCAAAAGCGGGCGTTTTGGAAAAGAGATTGACCGTTGCTTGAATTTGGTCCTACCGAGTGATGGTAATGGCTGGCATCAGGTGGCATTTCTCAATTATTTTTTGCGTCCGGCCGATTGCACGACAGGAATCGAGGATTTGTGGAATGCTTATGGCGGGGAGTCTTTGGATCGGGAACTTGCAATTCGCAATTTGATTTCGGTGCTTGAAATTCTGCGACCTGACCTTATTATTTTCTTGAGTTCCAAAGTTTGCAAGTGCGCTGAAACCGACGACTATCCGAAGTATTTCGGCGGCAATCTCTGGGATTGGACTGCTGCTCATGACATCGACTATTGCTATACGATGCATCCGTCGAGTGTGCACTGGAATATGCCTATGCCAGCAAGCTATACAAAAGCTGGTGGACTCACTGCTTGCGAGTTCTTCTGCAAGTGGCTCAAAGAAAAGTGGGTGTGCGGGTAGTTCTAAAAATCTTCTCCAAAAGTCGGTCAAAATACTGAGTTTTGGGGAAAAATATGCGAATAGGATTGTTTTTGACTCATTGATTGGGGAAAATTGCTTTCTTTACTCAAAAATAGCCATTTGTATTTCTACTGAAAACTTTTGCTAAAACTTGAAAAAGTTTTCACTATGTGGGTCTACCCCCTTTCATACACCTTCACTAGTTCTTTCGCGCTGTCCAGGACCATCTGGCGGAGCTTAGCGGGCTTTAGCACCTCGGCAATCGGGCCGAAGTACATGACCCATTGCTTGAGCAGTCCGTTGACCGCGACATTCATTGTCACGTGCAGGTCTCCGCATGGCAGTTCCTTGATTTTCATGCTGGGGTGGTAGGGACGTTCTTGCAAAATGTTCTTGATGTACTTTGGAAAATAGATGACCACCTTTTCGCAAGGCTGGTCCTGGTCGCCGGAAAGCAGCGTGCCCGAGCGGATGCGCCTGCGGAGGATTTCGACCACCTTCGGGTCTTCGACGAACTGTTCGCGCAGGGGCTTTACGGACTTAATGCGCCGGAGCTTGAGGGCGTATGTCTTGTCGGGGAGTCTTTGTGAGACGCAGCCTACATAAATTTCTCCCTGGTGGATGGCGACCAGCAACGGTACGCGGGGCTTGTCGGAAAAGTTCCCCCAGTTGTCGGTGTAGGCAATTTGAACCTTCTGTTTTTTGCGGATGGCGTCAAGGATGACGGGCAGGTTCTTGCCCACGTTTTCGTCAACGTCGGGCGGTGTGCCTGTAAAGAGAATCCGACCGTTCAGTTCCTTTGCGTAACTTGCCAGGGTGGCCTGTTCTCGTGCGGGCAGGTCCTGCATAATCCTTCCGGTAAGGTTTTCGATGAGGCTTGAAATGGCGGGGTAGATGTTCGCGATGCGCTGTAGGAACATGAAGTGCAAAAGGGTATCGCCGAATTCCGGGAACACGAGCCGGTTCGCTTTTTCGAGAGCCACCTGGTACTCGGTCTTGCCGCTATCGACGATGCGCCGGATGTAGCCTCCGTCAATGTCCGCCAACGCCTGCATGTCGCGCTGGACGCTCCGCAGGTCGCCTTCGGGTATTTCCAGACGGCTCATGATGTCGGCTACGCTGTAGCGGTTGTTGTAGTGCGCCATCAGGTAGGCGAAAATGCGTATCATGCGTTCGCCGCGGGTCTGTTCTGCCATAGGGCCTCCTGCAAATGTCATCCCCGCGAAGGCGGGCGGACAGCACTTAACAACTTGTTGTTTAGTGCGCATGGCCACCAAGGTGGGGAACTTCCTCAATATACAAAAAGCAGACGACAATAATTGTCGCGGGCTTAACCGGCTATCAAAAGGCATTTTGCCCCTGCAGAAAAATCAACACATTTTTTCCTGTTCAGACTTGACACCGACGGCTCGCTATCCGATATAGAGCAAGAAGGAGGCCCCAATGTTCCCATTTTTCAAGAAAAAGCCCAAAACCTGGATCGACCAGAGCGTCATCGACTACCTGATGGGCATCCATCCGCTGTTCGTCATCTACTATTCCATCCGTGTCAACGGCCAGAGCACCCTTTTTAAGTTCCGCGACGAACAAGGGCGGTTCCTTGCCGACATCTACGACACCAGGGTGCAAGACGTGTCCATCGGCTTCCAGGACAACACCATGCTCTATACATATCATATCCACAAGCGGCTCGATGCCGACGAACTTCCCCGAATCAAGGAATATTTCGACAGCAAAATACGGGACTACCCCTTCACCCAAAGCCGGCTGGACATTAAGCAGCTCACCGAAATTCAAGGCCAATTCAAGCAGCAGCTAGAAGACACGCTGCGGGTGCAGAGCGTTCGGCTGTTCCCGCCGGAGCTGTTCCCGCTAGCAAAGTACGATACCAGCGTTGACAATGACATCCGCATCTACGTCAACCACCTTAGCGAGCAGCAGCGTGAACGGTTCACCCGGTTCCTCAACAGGCTTGATTGCGGCTGCATACTCGTGGAGGTCACCATGCACCTGAACCATGCCACCGAAGAAGAAATCGTAGCCACCCAGACCGAGCTGGACATGCTCGAAATGGTGGATGAGGAGGAGGAATATTAGTTGCATTTATAGGCGAAAGAATATATTTTGAACAAAAGTACCGATCAAGGAGACCCCTATGGCCAACATCCACAAAAGAATTTCCTCAAATTCCACTTCGCGTTCAGAAAAAGCCCTTTTCGACACCGCCGCCTGCCTAAAAGACGAATGGGACGTTTGGATGAACGTCCACCTGAATTTGGAGAACAAGAAAACGGAGGTCAGCGAAGACCACGAAGTGGACTGTATTCTATACCACAAAAAATACGGTATGCTCCTGATCGAATGCAAGGACAACCACATTTCTACAGAAGAAGCTCCCGGCACCGAAGAGGGGTGCATATGGAGACAGGGAAAAGACATTTTGCCCCGCTCCCCAAAGAAGCAGGTCCAGATCAACACCCACCTGCTTCACGACCACTTCAGCGAAAAGTTCCCGGGCCCGGGGCGCAACATCCACTACAGGGTCCGCGTGCAGTGGGCGGTATGTTTTGGCGACATGGAAAGCATGGAAAAAATCGGCAGCAACGCCATACAGCCCAAGCGCATTTTCTTCAAGTCTGACCTCAAGAGCTACAACACCCTAGAGCGAAAGGTCAAAAAGATTCTTGAAACAAAAGAAGATTCCTACGGCAACCAGCCGTTCCCCAACGACGAACTGCCCGAAGACTATTACAACGAACTGGTAAAATTCCTGGGCGGTTTCGACGAGCCCACCTGGCCCGAACTCTGGGAAATAGAAAACAACGCGAGGCTCCAGCCCACCGAAACCCAGGAAATGCTGATGGAGTCCATCTGCCGGAACCCCCGCATGCGCATCGAAGGAGTGGCAGGCTCCGGAAAATCGGTGCTTGTCCAATGGGAGGCGGCCCGCCTGGCAGGCGAAGGCAAGCGTATTGCGGTGCTCTGCTACAATGACCTGCTGGCAGACCAGATGCAGGAGCATTTCAAGGAAAAAGGCTTTGACGACAACCAGATCGTGGCGAACAGTTTCCACAGGCTCGCCTGCAAGTATGTGCATGCGGCAAAGGTGGCGGGCGTCCCGAAACACGAACCGGCCGACCCTGCGGCAAGGAGCGAATACTACGAGAATGTGCTCATGCACCTGGGAGAGGCCATAAGAACACTCCGCGCAAAAAACAACAAACTCTTTGACGCCCTCATCATCGACGAGGGGCAGGATTTCGAAAACCGGTGGGTGGATCTGGCCCTGCAACTGCTGAACGACCCCAAAAAGGGAACCGTCCGCTTTTTCTACGACCCCAACCAGACCATCTACAAGAACCGTGCCGTCTTGGGCAACAGGACTATCAACGAAATGCCCGTGATGGTGCTGAGACGCGGATACCGCAGCACCAAGAAAATCCTGGAATGGGTGCGCGAAACAACCGACATCAACATCAACTGCTACGACAACACCCCTACGGGCCGCCCCGTAGATGTCAGAATGTACACGAATCCCGAAGAACAGGAAGAACTCCTGCGCAAGGAGATCGAGCGGCTCAAAAAGAAGGGGGTCGGACCCGAAGACATACTCGTGGTGTCTTTGCACAGTCGCGCCCATTCGGCCCTGGCCAACCTGGACAACGACCAATTCAAATGGAGCGACATCAGCGATTCCCTGAACAGCCTCGCCATCAACATCGTGTCGGTTTACCGCTACAAGGGGCTGGACAAGCGGGTAGTTATCCTTACCGACCTGGAACCGTCCAAGAACGGCCCGGGATTCCCCCACAGCAATGCCAACCTGATTATGGTCGGTGCCACCAGGGCCAAGGAACACCTGGTCGTGTTCAAGCAGCGACACGGGGCGTAAAAAAATTTATTTCCACTTTACATCGCCGCCACCAAATCCGATATATATGGTGAACGCTTTTAAGGAGGCCCTTATGGGAAACACAACCGCAAAGAACGAAAAATACCAGATTGTCGGTGCCCGGGTGGACCAGGCCAGCGGCGGGCCGGATGCCGCCATCTTGGTGGCCGAGGTGGAGCTGAAGCCCGCCAACGGGGCGTCGTTCTTCTATACCGTCGTCGAGTGCGAAGGGTTCCCGATGGTTTACAAGACGGAACAATCCGTTTTTGACTGGTGGATGAACCCCGATGAACACGAAAGCGAGCTGGACGACCTGCAGGATGCAGGCCCGGTTTACGAGGGCGAGAACTACGACAAGCTCTTCGAAAACCACAAGGGCATCGAGTGCTACGAGGGGCTGCGCTATCTGATCTACATCATGCGCGCCAGCTGGGGCGACACCGAAGCATTCATCAAGGCGACCCAGGGCAAGAACCTCGACGAAATCGAGGTTCCCAAGTCCGACGCGGAAGAGGAATGGGAAGAAGGGAAATAAGCGAATCAAAGGAGGATTCTATGGGATACGCAATTATCAAGAACAAACAGAAACCCACCCCCGCACCGAAGCAGGTCCAGTATGCCACGGTCGATCGTTTTGTCGAATATGCCGAAACAATGGTCAGTGACGAATACGAGGACCTTGAAGAATTGCTGGAAATCGCCAAGAAAAGCTGGGCGGAATATCTCGAAGCCGAAGAAGGCAAGCTGACCGAC
>Ga0310691_10006579_pt1 | contig 12350 bp, 12 predicted proteins | sample 176DNAGHGlowgp2_FD_203887 | JGI IMG/M metagenome (GOLD analysis project Ga0310691, IMG submission 203887) | Sheep rumen microbial communities from Palmerston North, Manawatu-Wanganui, New Zealand - 1766 DNA GHGlow gp2 (v2) (version 2) | ecosystem: Host-associated > Mammals > Digestive system >... | reverse complement strand
TGGTGCGAGGCACGTGTGTGGAGTTTCTTCAACCGTTTCTCCGACGACTTCTCTGCTTACCTGCCCTGGGCTTTGGGTGAAGACCCCAATGCTCAGCCCATGCCCCTGTGGATAAAGCCCAACAAGCTGCTGACCCTTCAGGACATGCAGGCCGCCATGCGCGACCACTTCGAGGGCACGCCCCTTTCGCTCGACCAGGACCTCGGCGGCGGCATCTGGGAAATGCCCTACCGCGTCAGTCCGCTCAGTTATAAGGTCGATGGCGAGCAATATTTCAACGAGCGTCCTACCTCCACCCAGCAGTCGGCCTTCTCCTTCATCTCGCAGATGCGCTCCTGGCTGCCCCGTCAGGTTGGCGGCTGCTTCTGGTTTGGCAATGACGACGGCAACATGGTCAGCTACGTTCCCATATATTGTGCCAACACCCGTCAGCCCGTGTGCTTCAATACCCCTGGAGCCGACGACATTCATTTCTCAATGGACAACGCCTTCTGGGTATGCAACTGGGTGGCTAACATGGTTTATCCGCGCTACAGCCTCATGTTCCCGTCGCTCAAGCAAGTGCGCGATTCGCTCGATGCCGCCTTTGCCCGTGCACAGCCGGAGATAGAGGCCGAGGCTATAGCACGCTATGCTAACGACGAGCAGGCACTGGCTGCCCACATGACTGACTACTCCTGTTTGAAGGCTGAACAGATGATGGACCGTTGGCGCCAGCTGGCCTACTTCCTCATTGTGAAGTATAACGACATGGTGGAGCGTCCTGACCGCGACGGCCAGTTCTACTACAACGAGAACGGACTGGGACAAACCATCAAGCGCCCGGGAATGCCCGAACGCTTTGCACGCGAAATGAACCGCCACGGCGGCCAGCGCATGAAGATGCCGAAGAAGTAAGCTTATATCTTTTCCCGGTACATCCTCGGCGACATGTTAACATTTTTTCACTCAATTGAAAAAAGCTTATTGTGGATTTGTGGATTGTGGATTGTGGATTTGTGGATTAAAAAGAGCGTCACCTTCACAGGCAACGCTCTGGAGTTATCCAAAAAAAGATGAAATTTCACCACAAAGAAACTAATTTTTCGAGAGACTTCGGATTTTCGTTTCTATCATAACGTCAAATCCAAGGAGCAACGCTCCTTCATCTTCTTGCTGGTGATGTCGTCCAGCTGAGAGCCCTCGGGCTCAAAACGAACGTGAATACCCGCAACCTGTTGAGCAGGCACCATTGCCTTTGCGTCAGCGATAGAGTCAATACCGCCCTTGACGTTCTTAGCCGTCGGATAGAACGTGCCCAGTCCGTCGAGCTTAACGGGCTGACCCATAGCGACCAGCTCAATTACACACTCAGAAAGCTTGGTGAGAACACCAACAATCACATCGCGACCGTAGATGCTGTTGTGGTCGGCAATGTGCTTTGCCATAAAACTAAGTTAAAAAAATTAGACTTACCGCTACCCTAAGTCAGATTCAAAAGTCATTTTACCCCAAGCAAAACCATCGTTACATACCGCCTAACTATTAAATACAACCGGGCAAAACCACCTTTAGAAGTAACCTAATTGTCGGATTTACGGCACAAAATTAACCGCATTCTATGTATTGAACTGCCTAAAGATGGTCTCATCCAGAATAAACTTTGTTGGGTCGATTTCGTATGCTCTCATCGAATCGTCAAGGGTAAAGAGGGCGATTTTCACAAAACTGAAATACGTGTCCGTAAAATCATCCCTGTAACTAATTAATGAATAAAATCCACAAATCCACAATCCACAAATCCACATTAAGCTATTTTCAATTGAGTGAAAAAAAGTTAAATAGGGTGTTGACATTAAGAGAGAAGTAAAAATTATAATTTAATATATATATATATATATAAAATTATAAAATTATTTATTCAAAAAAAGTAAGCGAATTTTAGCTTAATGTGGAAATGTGGATTGTGGAAATGTGGAAATGTTAAAATAAAAAATAAGTATATATGGAGATAAAATTAAAAAATAATATATTTGAAGTTACTCTATTCTTAGATGACGATTATGACGCTACCAAATCTGGTAGCGGAGGCTGGGAATGGGGAAATCAAGATGATGATTACATAGAAGGCTCATTCCGTTGGGAAGATGGCAAAGTGATTGATTGGGATGGCGTTGACCAACTCCCTTTCTCCGTGCCCTTGGCTTTTATGTATATTGGACTATCTATTGACGATTTACCTGATGTGGCAGAAAAGATCAGTTGATTGCAATGCTCTATACTTTGCCAGAGCTTATATATGAATTTATCATGACCACTGGGCATTCGGTACGTTTCGACAAGTACGGAATTGTGAAAATTAAGGAATTGCATGGAAAGCTTTATGCGTCGTTCCGTAATCATCCAGACTTAGCTAAGAGGCTGATGGATGAAACTTATCTCATCAAGCATTACGAATTGATAGACGGGAAGAAGGTCATAAAGGGCGGGCGCATGTCAACGCCTTATAACGACTTCTAATCCACAATCCACAATCCACATTTCCACAATAAGCTTTTTTCAGTTGAGTGAAAATATGTTAACGAGGGTTGTTTATCGACCCTCGTTTTCTAAAATGATAACTAAGCATTCAGCAGGTCTTTTGTAGCCTCTACAGCGTGCCCTTGGTGGAGGGCAGCTGGTAGTGGTAGATGTCGCGGCGCACGGCCATTCGGAGGGCACGTGCCAGGGCCTTGAAGATGCCTTCTATCTTGTGGTGCTCGTTCTGACCCTCGGCCTGTATGTTGAGGTTCATGCGGGCAGCGTCGCTGAGCGACTTGAAGAAATGGAGGAACATTTCGGTGGGCATTTCGCCGATGCGCTCACGGTGGAACTCGGCTTGCCAGACGAGCCAGGGGCGGCCGCCGAAGTCGAGGCTGACGGCGCAGAGGCAGTCGTCCATGGGCAGGCTGTAGCCGTAGCGCTCTATGCCGCGCTTGGAGCCTAAGGCACGGTGGATGCACTCGCCCAGGGCAAGGGCGGTGTCTTCGATGGTGTGGTGCTCGTCAACGTGCAGGTCGCCCCGCGCGTGCACGGTGAGGTCGATCATGCCGTGACGGCCTATCTGCTCGAGCATGTGGTCGAAGAAACCTAAGCCGGTGCTGATGTCACACTGGCCGGTGCCGTCGAGGTTGACACGTACGAGGATGTCGGTCTCCTTGGTGGTTCGGCGCACTTCGGCGGTGCGCTCTCCGGCAAAGATGAGCTCGGCTATTTTCGGCCAGTTGCTCTGCGCGGCCTGCGCCTCGCACTCTACCTGCAGGAACCGGCAGCCAATGTTGGCGGCAAAGAGGCGGTCGGTATCGCGGTCTCCGATGACGTAGCTGTTGGCCATGTCGTAGAGAGGGTCGGTCATGTATTTCTTCACCAGTCCGGTGTTGGGCTTGCGCGTAGGGGCGTTGTCGCAGGGGAAATGTCGGTCAATGAGTATGTCGTCGAAGGTGACGCCCTCGCCTTCGAGTGTCTGCAGTATGAAGTTGTGAACGGGCCAGAACGTGGGCTCGGGGAACGACGGTGTGCCCAGTCCGTCCTGGTTGCTCACCATGACAAACTCGAAGTCGGTGTGCTGGCGCAGGAAGCTGAGGGCACTGATGGCGCCGGGCACGAACTGCAGCTTCTCGAACGAGTCAATCTGTTCGTCAGCGGGTTCGCGGATGATGGTGCCGTCGCGGTCGATGAACAATACGCTTTTCATGATAATGGTATGTTTTGGTTTTCTTGTTTTCTTTGTTCGCGGGTGTCAATGCTTCCATACACGTAGTACAGGCAGAAGAGCAGGGGCAGCACGATGTAGAGCTGCATGAACGAGCTGAGCGTGCAGGTGACGAAGGTGAGCAGCGTGATGTAGCCGGGCATGCCGAGGGGGTCGCCGCCTACGACACCGATGCGTGCCTGCCAGTTGGCTTCGTAGAGAATGAGCTCGGGCAGGCTGGCAACGAGATACAGCAGTCCGAGCACGATGAAGCAGACAAGCAGTACGACGAACTGAGAGCCCCAGAAGCGGAGTGACGTGAGGTAGCGGGTAATGAGGAGCACGGTGTAGTGGGTCTTGCGCTCAAAGAGGTAGCGGGTGGTGATGTAGGCCGTGGGCAGCAGCACAGTGCTGACGATGCTGAACAGCAGGGCCAGCAGGACCAGTGAGGCTATGTGGTGCATGGGGTCGAGGAACATGGCGCGTTTCCAGTAGGCAAAGGCCGCGACCACCCCGTAGCTGACGCAGAAGAGCACGCCGTTGAACAGCAGAGCCTTGACAGAGCGCCACATGTCGGAACCCTCCCAGTGCAGATGGCGCTGGACAGGAAGCAACGCCCCGCCTGCCTGATGCTGGCGCAGCAGCGCCACGCCATAGCCGCCAAAGGCTGCCAGGGCAACCGTGCTCAACACGGTGAGCAGCGCGATGATGATGAGCAACAGCCGGTATTGGTCGGCATATTGCCAGGCGGTGGCCACGTTGCTGAATATGCGCGACACCAGCTCCGGCCAATAGACAAAGGCGACGGTTCCGGTGGCACCGGCTATGACCGAAGTAATCAGTCCGGCCAGCCATGTAGATTTGAATATGCGGCGGAAATTCCCCATGTATAGCTGGAATCCCGCCGTCAGCGAAGCCCTTGGGCTGCGCTCCTTCATGAGTGGTTCTTCTTGTCTCTTTTCCATTGTTAGAAATGTTTTGGCGACAAAATTACTAAATTATTATCAATTATCAATTGCCAATTGCCATTTTTTTATTAATTTTGTCGCCAAAATGTAGAAGAAGATGAAAATAATCAAGTGGGGATTCATAGGCTGCGGCGACGTGACCGAACGGAAAAGCGGACCTGCCTTCAACGAGGTGGAGGGTTCGCAGATTGAGGCCGTGATGAGCCGGAGCGAGCAGAAGGCCCGTAGCTACGCTGAGCGCCACCACATTGGCAAATACTATACGGATGCGCAGAAACTGATTGACAACCCTGACGTGAATGCCATCTATATTGCCACGCCGCCGTCGAGCCACGCCACGTTTGCCATCATGGCCATGAAGGCCGGCAAGCCGGTCTATGTGGAGAAACCGCTGGCGGCATCGTACGATGACTGTGCCCGCGTGAACCGCATTTCGGAACAGACGGGAGTGCCCTGCTTCGTGGCCTACTACAGGCGCCGGCTGCCGTATTTCCTGAAGGTGAAGGACCTGCTGGAGAGCGGCACCATAGGCAAGCCGGTGAACGTGCACGTGCGCTTTGCCGTGCCGCCGCGCGAATTGGACTACGAACGGGGTAACCTGCCGTGGCGGCTGCAGCCCGACATAGCGGGGGGAGGCTACTTCTACGACCTGGCCCCTCATCAGCTCGACCTGCTGCAACAGCTGTTCGGCGTCATTGTCGATGCCCGCGGCTTTGTCGATAACCGTGGCGGACTCTATGAGGCGGAGGACACGGTGAGTGCCTGCTTCCGCTTTGAGAACGGTCTGCCGGGCAGTGGCTCGTGGTGCTTCGTGGCCCATGAGTCAGCCCGTGAGGACCGCATCGAGATTATTGGTGACCAGGGCATGCTGAGCTTCTCGGTGTTCGACTATTCGCCCATCGTGCTGCATACCAGTGAGGGCACGCAGACGCTGACGGTGCCTAATCCGCCCTACGTGCAGTTCCCGCTCATCAAGAACGTGGTGGAACACCTGCAGGGACTGGGCGTATGCGACTGTACGAGCCTGTCGGCAACACCCGTGAACTGGGCCATGGACAGGATTCTGGGTAAATTCTGATGAAAAAGATGAGACGCCTGCTGCTTACCCTCTGCATTCTTGCCTCGTTGGGACTGCGTGCCCAGGAAAATACAACTCCTGCTGACTCTGTAGGCGACTCTCAGGGTTGGTTAGAGAAACTGGTTAAAGGGTTCAGCAAGGTGGATGAGAACTACGTGGAGCCGCAACACTATAACTTCTCGGCCATGGTGCAGCTGACGCACACGTACGACATCTACCAGCTGAAGAGCAGTACGGGGCAGCGGTTGACACTGGCTCCTTCGCCTACCATGAAGGTGGGGCCGTACTTCGGATGGCGCTGGGTGTTTGCCGGTTACACCATCGACCTGAAGAACCTTGGCACGCGGATAACCTCGAAGCAGGAGTGGGACTTGAGCCTCTATTCGGCAACCATCGGGCTGGACCTGTTCTATCGGAGGACGGGTAACGACTATAAGATTCGGGATGTGAGAATAGACGACGACAAGAACCTGAAGGCTCGCCTTGAGGGCGTCTCCTTCGACGGGCTGAGCGTTGGCATTACGGGGTTTAACCTCTACTACATCTTCAACCACCGACGCTTCTCTTACCCGGCGGCTTTCTCACAGAGTACGTGCCAGAAGATTTCGTGCGGGTCGTGGCTGGCGGGTATCGGCTATACCCATAACAGCCTGGAGTTCGACCATGAGAAGCTGGAACGGCTGGTGGAGCAGTACAGCTCAAGCACCACCACAGAACAGCTGGACAGCGGACTGATGTTCAACAGCGTAAAGTATGACGACTTCAGCGTGACGGGCGGCTATGCCTATAACTGGGTGTTTGCTAAAAACTGGCTCGCATGTGCCAGTGCTTCGTTAGGACTGGCATATAAGCGCTCGGTGGGTGACGCTGAGCAGAAACGGGGCTTCAGGTTTAATAACTTCAACCTCGACGGCATAGGGCGCTTTGCGCTGGTTTATAACAACATGCGTTGGTATGCGGGTGCCAGTGTGGTCTTTCATGGCTATACGTACCGTAAGTCCCGTTTTTCAGCCAATAATGCGTTTGGAAGCCTGAACCTGTATGTTGGCTATAACTTTGGATTAAGGTCAGAATATAAGAAAAAGAAATGAAGAAACTGTTAATATTGACAATGATTGGCGTAGTGGGGTGGGGGTGTCTTCCTGCCCGTCAGCCTGCAGAACAGCAGCCGGGTGACTCGGCCGCTGTGGGCGTTGCACCCGACGACGATGAAGTGAAAGGCAGCATTCCTGCCTATGTGTCATATACCCGTGAGGACAGCCAGTTTGTGTGCAGGGTGCTGAAGGAGGCAAAGAAGACGAAGGAAACCGAAACGTTGTTCTTTGCACGTAAGTTCTTGAACCAGCCGTACGTAGCTCATACGCTTGAAGTGTTTGACGAAGAACGTCTGGTCATCAACACACGCGAACTTGACTGTACCACATTGGTGGAAAACGTACTGGCACTGACCATTTGTGCACGCCAGGGAAAGACGTCGTTTGCCGACTTTGTGAAGACCTTACAGCAGATGCGCTACCGCAATGGCGTATTAGACGGGTACACCAGCAGACTGCACTACTTCAGCGACTGGATTGTTGACAACGGGCGAATGGGTATTGTCACTGAGATACAAGGACCGAACCCGCCGTTTACGGCCATGCAGAAGCTCAGTATTAACTACATGTCAAAGCATCCTGCGTCATATAAGGCCTTGAAGGCGCATCCGGAGATGGTGCCGACCATCAGGGAGCAGGAAATGGAACTGACGGGACGTGAGTTCCCCTTTATTCCCAAACAAGAGATAAGAAAGCAGAACACCCGCACCATGCGTAACACGGTGAAGGACGGCGACGTGATAGCCATCACTACAAAAATAGAAGGACTTGACATCGCCCATCTTGGCTTTGCCGTATGGAAGGCTGACGGACTGCATCTGCTGAATGCCTCGATGGTGCACAAGAAGGTAGAGGAGGACCCAGTGCTCTTCCGTGACTACATCATGCAGAGAAGCACGTTCACCGGTATTCGTTTAGTAAGACTCAACTAAAAAAATGATAATAATATGGAACTACCTGATTTCATGACCCATGCCAATTACTTTTCGGCAAATGAATTTATGGAAAAAGTGGCCCGAGTGGCCAAACGGGCAGGTGCAAAGTTTGTCTATGCATCGCTCATTCTCTACTACACTTTGCAGAGTCCAAAGGTGAGCAAGCGCGACAAGGCACTCATCATTGGTGCCCTGGGCTATATGATCAGTCCGCTCGATGTGCTGCCCGACGCCTATCCCATAGTGGGATTGTCTGACGACATGGCTGTGCTGCTTTTTGTGCTGCACCGAGTGTGGGCCAATGTCGATCCTGACATTGAACAGCGGGCAAAGGAGAGATTGGCCAACTGGTTCGACGAGGACGAGCAGGAGGAAGCAGAACACCTCTTCGACAGTGAGGAATAAAAGAAAAGTGGAGCTGGCGTCAAACCAGCTCCACTTTGTTAATGTCCTGTTCCTTCTCGCAGTAGTGGCACGTCAATATGTTGCCTGCCACATGGAAATGAGTTGCCATCGGCTCGTTATTGGTGATGCACTTCGGGTTGTTGCACTTCACGATGCCGTGAATCTCACTGGGTGTTTCCACAGTCTTCTTCTCCACTACCTCGTAGTCGCGGATGATGTTCAGAATAACGTTCGGGGCAACTACCGATAGACGGGAAATCTCATCGTCTGTAAAGAATTTGTCTGACACCTTGATGATGCCTTTGTTCCCTACCTTCAGCGAGGGGTAGTTGATGCCGATGGTGACGGGAGTGTTGATGTCGAAAAGACCGAGCAGACTGGCAACCTGATATGTCTTGCTGGCGGGTATGTGGTCTATGACGGTGCCGTGCTCAATGGCGGCAACCAGGCGTTCTTTCTTGTTCATATTGTAGGCTTAAAATCGTAAGTCGAAAATCCGTAAATCGTAAATTAAATGATGGTTTTATCGTTCTTAACATCGTCTAATGTAATGCCAAGCACGTCGCAGAAGATGGCTTCGCGGGCAAACAGCCCGTTGCCAGCCTGCTGTATGTAGTAGGCATGAGGGTTGTCGTCAACTTCGTAGGCTATCTCGTTCACACGGGGCAGGGGATGCAGTATCTTCATGTTGGGCTTGGCACTGCGAAGCATTTCGTTGTTCAACACATAGACGTTCTTCACCCGTTCATATTCCATCAGGTCAGAGAAGCGTTCCTTCTGTACACGGGTCATGTAAAGTATGTCGGCATCAGCAATGATCTTCTCGTTGAATGCTGTATGCTCCTGATACTTGATGCCGTGTTCGTCGCAATAGAGCTTGTACTCACGCGGCATGGCAAGTTCCTTGGGCGCAACAAAGTGGAACGTGGGGTTGAAGTGGCGCATGGCCATCAGCAGCGAATGAACGGTACGCCCGTACTTCAGGTCGCCCACCATGTAGATGTTCAGATTGTCCAGGGTTCCCTGTGTCTTGTAGATGCTGTACAGGTCAAGCATGCACTGTGAGGGGTGCTGGTGGGCTCCGTCTCCGGCATTGACAATGGGAATAGGGGCTACTTCCGAGGCGTACTGTGCTGCCCCTTCTATAAAGTGGCGCATGACGATGACGTCGGCATAGTTGCTTACCATGAGGATGGTGTCCTTCAGCGTCTCACCTTTCGTGCCGCTGGTAATCTTCGGGTCAGCAAACCCGATGACACGGGCGCCAAGACGGTTGGCTGCTGTTTCAAACGAGAGACGAGTGCGCGTGGAAGGCTCAAAGAACAACGTGGCGACGACTTTTCCTTTGAGCAGTTCGCGATTGGGGTGTTGCTCAAACTGTTCTGCCATCTCAATCATGTAGAGTATCTTCTCACGAGTGAGATTGGCAATGGTGACAAAATTATGTTTTTCCATTTTATTGTTGTGAATTTGCCGCGAAGTTACACATAATTTCCGAGATAGACAACCTTAAGACCGAAAAAATAGAAAGTTTTTTTGATATATGCGGAAAAAACATTACTTTTGCAGACGATATCTATACATATTTATTATATTTAAGAGATGAGGAAGTTTATCATACGTTCTTTGTGGACGATATTATTGGGAGGTATGCTCTCGCTCATTTTGGCTTTTGTGGCCATATCGAATGGTTGGATTGGATACATGCCACCCATCGAGGACCTGCAGAACCCCATTAACCGGTTTGCCACACAGGTGTATTCTGCCGATGGTAAGGTCATGGGTACGTGGAACTATAATAGGGAAAACCGAGTGCTTGTTGATTATACCCAGATTTCACCTTCGCTCATTCAGGCTCTTGTCGCCACAGAGGATGTCCGCTTCTATCAGCATTCTGGTATCGACTATTATGCACTTGGACGTGCCATCGTCAAACGTGGACTGATGAGACAGAAGAGTGCCGGCGGTGGCTCAACCATTACCCAGCAGCTGGCCAAGCAGCTCTATTCTGCTACTGCCCATAGCGTCATGGAACGACTGCTGCAGAAACCCATCGAGTGGGTCATTGCTGTAAAACTCGAAAGAAACTACACGAAGGATGAAATCATTACTATGTACCTCAATTATTTTGATTTCCTCCATAATGCAGTAGGCATTAAGACTGCTTCAAATACTTATTTCAGTAAGGACCCGAAAGACCTTACCCCGACTGAGGCTGCCATGCTGATAGGACTGTGTAAGAACCCTTCTTACTTTAATCCCGTCCGTCATCCTGACAGGGCTGTTGAACGCCGTAACGTTGTGCTGCGCCAGATGATGAAGGCTAACTATATTTCGGAAGCTGACTGTTCACGCTATGAGGCTGAACCCCTCAACCTAAAGTTCCATGTGGCAGACCATAAGGACGGCATTGCCAACTATTTCCGCGATTATCTGCGGCGCTACATGATGGCTACACGTCCCGACCGCTCTGAATATGCTTCGTGGAATCAGGGAAAATATTATCAGGACTCTATCAACTGGGAGAACGACCCGCTTTATGGCTGGTGTAATAAGAACCGTAAGAAGAACGGTGACAACTATAATGTCTATACTGACGGTCTGAAAGTCTATACCACTATCGATTCGCGAATGCAGAAATATGCCGAGGAGGCTATTAACGAGCATGTGGCCAAGTACTTGCAGCCAGCCTTTAATCAGGAGAACAAGCGGAAGCCGAATGCTCCTTATACCAGTAAACTCACTAACGAGCAGGTTAAGAATATTCTTATGCGCTCGGTGCGACAGAGCGAGCGCTACCGTGTGTTGAAGAACAACGGAGCCAGCAAGGCTGAAATTGAGCGGTCATTCAATACGAGAACAGAAATGACGGTCTTCTCTTACCACGGGGAAGTTGATACCGTGATGACGCCGCTTGACTCTATCCGATATTATAAAAAATTCCTGCGCTGTGGCTTTATGAGTATGGATCCTCGAAATGGTGCTGTGAAAGCATACGTCGGAGGACCTGACTTCGTACACTTTGCCTACGACATGTGTATGGATGGACGACGCCAGGTGGGGTCAACCATCAAGCCCTTCCTTTATAGTCTTGCTATGGAGAACGGATTTACACCATGTGATGTGGCACCAAACGTGCAGCAGACTTATATGGTGGCAGGACAGCCTTGGACGCCCCGAAACGGTAGTCATGCGCGTTATGGGGAAATGGTTACTTTGCGCTGGGGACTTCAGCAGTCGAACAACTGGATTTCGGCATACCTCATGAGCCGCCTTAATCCCAGCGCCTTCGTGCAGTTGCTTCATGAGTATGGCATTAAGAATCCTGATATCCACCCCTCAATGGCCCTTTGCCTTGGTCCCTGTGAGATAACGGTTGGCGAAATGGTCAGTGCTTATACGGCCTTTGTCAATAATGGCATACGTTCTGCACCACTGTTTGTCACAAAGATTTGCGACAACGAGGGTAATGTCATTGTTGAGTTCCAGCCACGCCTGAACGAGGTTATCAGTGAGGAAAGCGCTAATAAGATGCTTTATATGCTCCAGGCTGTCATCGACGGTGGTACCGGTGGACGTATTCGTTCTCGCTATAACATCACTTGCCAGATGGGTGGTAAGACTGGTACCACGAATAATAACAGCGATGCTTGGTTCATGGGTATTACACCGACGCTGGTAAGCGGCTGTTGGGTAGGGGGCGATGACCGCGACATTCACTTCGACACGATGACCTATGGCCAGGGTGCTGCTATGGCATTGCCGGTTTGGGCTTATTACATGAAGAAAGTTTTTGCCGACACACGTCTCGGCTATAGCGATCAGGCTGTCTTCGAGTTCCCGCCGGGATTTAATCCCTGTCCCTATAGTGGGGGTGGCGAAGCGGTGACTGAGGAAACCGATGCAGAAGAAATTTTCGAGTAATTAGCTCTTGAACTTCTGAAAAATAGTTAAAATCTGATTTTTATTTAAAAAAGTCGGTGAAAATATTTGTCAGTTCAAAAAAAGTTCTTACCTTTGCATCCGCTTTCGCTCAAAAACTTGGGCAATGAGCAAATGAAGAAGAGTTCTTTGAAAGATTTACATAAACAGACAAGTAGTACAAGAAGCGAGCTGCCTTTATTGGCAGCTTGGGTAATTGAACGAACCGTCAAGTTCTCC
>Ga0310691_10006578_pt1 | contig 12351 bp, 9 predicted proteins | sample 176DNAGHGlowgp2_FD_203887 | JGI IMG/M metagenome (GOLD analysis project Ga0310691, IMG submission 203887) | Sheep rumen microbial communities from Palmerston North, Manawatu-Wanganui, New Zealand - 1766 DNA GHGlow gp2 (v2) (version 2) | ecosystem: Host-associated > Mammals > Digestive system >... | reverse complement strand
CTGTTGACGAAAGAAGAGGAGGAAGCATAATGGAATTCTGTGAGAATCGGGTTTCATTCCTGCAAAAATTTACACCGGAATACCCACAAGAGTGGAAACCTATCACCAGGGACCAAGCATATACGCTCTTTAAGTCTCATGCTTGCTATTTAGGAGAATATGGCGAGCTCAGATGCGAATATGATGGTATTCCTATTGTGGAAGCGAGTAAATTGTTGGGCTGGCATCCAGTTATAAAAATGATCGATTCAGACCATGGGACCGGAAAATATCGCCGCCCTTGTTATCTCGCGGACATCAATTTCTTAACATGGTCCGGATTTGCTCAGGCAGTCATCATCTGTAATGCGAAATTTTATGAAAAAGAAGAGGCTGAATTCAAGAATAGTTGGCACGCTGATATTGAAATACAAGATAAAATAAACTTGGCGGAAGAAGCGGAAGCGGCGCAACAACACAAAAAGCGCGGAAGGAAGCCCAAAACACAAAAACAAGAAAGCGACCCATAACGGGCCGCTTTTTCTTTGCCTTTGTAAGCCGTTTTTATTCATATAGACAATGGAAAACCAGCCCCTTTCAACCTAAAACGCGTTACAATGGAGCATATTTTCTCGAAATTTGCAATATATCAAAGACTATGCTATACTTTCATTGCTGTATTATGGTAGGGCAAACGCCCGGAAGCTGCCCCGCTGGGAAAGCGGGGAGGTGATAGCGTGACGAACGTTGAATTATTCTTCGGTCTAATCGCCGTTGCCAGTCTTGCTTTGACGATCTACTTCGGTATGAAAAGATAAGCGGATAAAAAAAGCCTCTGGGTAGTTACCGGCTACTCAGGGGCTTTCTTGGTAAGTACAGAATACTTCCAGCGGGGGTTCTTCTGTTAGCAATACTATTTTACAGCATGGGCGGCCATGTTGTCAAGCATGACCGCCCATTGTTCTGAAAAGATACTGGGCAATTACCTGCTGCTCAGTGCCATAGCTGCAAGCAGGGCAAATGTATCACATTTTGCATAGCTGCAAGCAATGCAAAGCGGCCTGAATTGCGCTTGTTGGGGCAGACCCCCCAAACCCGGCAACCGCTTCCAGCGTGGTTATATCTCTGAAAATCATTTATCCCACATCACATCACCCAAAGCCCGATCAATGAAAGGAACCATAGCCTCCGCCATTTGTTGCCCATTCATATTCAGAGTGACATGAACAGTTCGCTCTGCAGGAGTAGTATCCGCTCCACGACGGCCGGAAACAGAAGATGCAGCGCGGCTTGCCGCTTGTACAGCGCGTTCTATTCCGTCTTCTATCCCTTTGGCCAATCCAAGGCTGAAATAATTGCCCATTTCCTCTGCGACACGGGATGGAGAATGAATATCCAGATCAGTCCTCAAGGCATCCGCCACCCTGGCAGCTAATATTTCTGCAGCGTTAACAGCATCATCAGCCCCGTCTAAAATACCTGCGGCAAGGCCTGCGTCTATATTGAGGCCAATGTCGTAAAACTCCTGACTTGGAGAATGCTCGCGCAAAACTGCCTTTGCCGCATCAATCAGGCTCTGAGCGGCATTTTCCGCACTGCTTTTCGGTCCGGCGCTGTTCTCATCGATTCCCTGGCCAAGCCCGAGCATACTGTTTCGCCCGACGTCCTGCCAGTCGTTTACACCCTTGTCGGCTATTGCTTTTATATCCATGGCCTGGAGCAGCGTTAGGAACGCGCCGGAAAATTGGCTTTGATCGGCGCTGTCAAGCGCGCCAGATGAAAGCGCAGCGCTCAGAACGCTCATCAGCCCACCGTTGCTGGCCACATCTTCCACATCTGCAGCAAGGTTTTCATAAAGGAAATTGGCCATATTTTTGAATGCTGTAGCGTCCAGACGATCCCAAACAATATTTCTTCCGCCCCAAATGTCCTGTTTTGCCCAATCATAATAGCCAAGGCTATTCATGGTATCTCTCAGGGTTTCCTTTGCCGTTTGAGACAGCTTCTGCTGTTGCTGCCCGTTGGCCAAGTAATCATTCCAGACCGAAAATACCATATCGAGTGCATTGTACTGGCGTGAAATACTTTCCAGATCTCCGCCGCTGCCGGTCTGCTCTATCGCTCCATTGATAACAGCGTTCAGTGTTTGGCTCATTCTGGCGCGCTGATCAGCGACGGCAGCTTCCATCTCTTGGGTAATGGCTTCGATTCGCTCCTGTACAGCCTTGCGCGATGCGTCATCCTGAGCAGCCAGCATCATTTCTTCCTGCTCATGAATAAGATTCCCATAGTAGGAATATGTGTCTGAAATGGTTTTCTCACCTTTCAAACGCTCATATTCCAAGGCTTGCCCGTACATGCCAGACGTTCCGTAGCCCATCTGAACAATCTTGCTGGTTCCAGCATACTTTTCTTCGTCAGCTCCGCTCAGCTCATCGGCAGCATCGCGCACCTCATGAATGGCAGAAAGCGTCGCTTCTTTACTCTGCTCATCGATCTTGAATTCCAACGAAGACAGCTTCTTAGCAATGTCATCTGTTGAATCTGCAGCATCAGCAAGATATTGGGCAAATAGATAGGTGCCAGCGATTGCCCCGGCACCGAGCCCGATTTTCCCGGCTGTTTTGAGGCCGGATAGAACTTTCCCCCCCCATTCGGTTTTATTCAGCTCTCGCCCGGCGTTAAGAATGCTGGCGAAAGAGAAGCTCAAATCTCCTGCTGTTTTCAGCCCATCGCCGAGCGTACCCATGATAGTGGTTACCGCGCCGATCCCATCTTGTGCCCAGGCTGGCCAATCCTCAGTATACCATTGTTGTAATTGCGCAAAGAAATCTTCAAAAGGCTTGCGCATAGCAACTACACTGCGGCCCGTCGCCTGCAAAGCGTTCTCATATATATTCTTATTCATCTGCCGACGGCTATCAGTCGTTTTGTATCGCTCCTGCGCCTCTTCATCAAGAGCCTTGTCTTCTTCATAGGCTTTTCTGGCCAGTTCGACCGCTTTTCTCAAATCCTCATTATTCAGTGCAAAGTTTCTTGCCAGGCGGCTTGCCCGGACTTCCGTAATGCCCAGGCTGTCCAGCAGCGTCAGAATACCCTTGTCCACTTCCTCTGCGCTGTCATTCGCTACACTCCCCAGCCCTTCCAGCCCCTCGTACATTTTCGTGAAGGAACTCTGATCCATTTCTCCAAGGCGTTCAAAGAACGCGAGAACAGCTTGCCCAGCGTCCTCGGTCCATTGCCGGGAAAATTCCTCAGGAGTGATCCCCATGATGTCGCTGTATTTTTCCAAAACGATTGCGTTGTTTACCAACCTTTGCAGGTCGGCCTTGGTCATATGCATTTGCTTTTCCAGCTCATGGAACCAATCCTTTTCCGGATCGCTGTTGATTTCGATCTGAAAATCATATACGGTATCTATATCATTCCTCCTTCGTTGAATTTCAGTCAGAAGTCTCTGGTATTCACCAAAACCAAGCTCTGCGGCTTTCGCGCTCCGGCCGATCACCTTCTCTAAGCTCGTCGCCGCCGCAGCTTGTTCCATACCCATGGCCGTGGCCGCTGTTGCCAATGCAAGACCGTCCTGGGCGCTTATGCCAGCCGCCCGCATGGCGCTGCCGCTTCGACGCGCTGTTGCTACGATTTGGTCTTCCAGCGAGGCAAAGCGGTTGCCCATTTCAACCACAACGCTGCCAAGGCGATGCACTTCGTCTTCCGCCACATCCATGACCGACAGGTATTTGCCGAAGTTCTTCGCGCCTGCCTCCCCCTGTATATTCGTGGCAGATTGCAGAGCGGCGTAGGTTTCAGTAAACTCCCTGAGTCCTTCCATACTCACGCCGCCGGCTTGAAGAGCGTCGGCTTCTATCTGCGCGAGGGCCTCATACGCAACCGGGATACGCTCGATCACCTCATGATTCCATTTGTCCAGTGCTTCCCCCCATTCTTCGGTGTATCCTTCGCGACCCTTAAGGATTTTCGTCACGCCTTTAAACGCGCTTTCTCGGCTTGCAAACACCTGGTCTGCACTGTCTGCAAAATCACCGGCGCCGTCGAATATACCACCAAAGCCAAGGCGAAGATCAGAAAAAATGGAAGCCGCGCTATTGGCGTTTTCGATCATTTTTTCAAAGCTGAAGTTATCAACCCTACCCTGAAGTTCGGATAAAGTTTCCCGTGCACTTTCCAACTTTCCCTGGAAAGTCTCCAGGCTCGTTTCCAGAAAAGTTTTCTTTTGTGTGCCGGTTCCAGATGACTCCAGTTCTTTTTTTATTTCATCTACCTTCCCCTTATATAAGTCGACAAGCTTTTGCGCAGCGTCCCTTTGCGTCTCAAGCTTTTTCAAGACTTTATCACCGGCAATACCAAAGGAATCATCCGAAGATACTTCCTGTAATTTACCTTTCAACCCGCCGAGATCATCTTTTGCTTTCTTAACGCTGTTTTTGAACTCATCCGTATTCAGCATCAGCCGGATCAGCAAATCTCGAACACGATAACCTGGCACAAAACCAACTCCTTTTTATGCTACTCCCCGTCAGGCGTTGTTATCAATCGAAATGGCCTTTCAAAACGACAGGCACATCCTCCACTGGCTTCCCATCCGTTTTATCCTCATCGTCTGGACGTGTCGGGAAAGACGGAAGCGCACGGCTCGCACGAGATTTCACAGCATAAACAGCCAGCGCAATATCATGCAGCAATCGATCCGTCGGATAGAGCGCGAATACATCATCAGCTGTAAACTGATTTCCGAAGAGCAGGCAGAACCAATTTACAAGAACGTCCCAATCGCGGGCACAAGTATCATCAAGACCGCCAAATTCAGACTGCTCCAAAATCTTCAATGGAGCACTGATTTCCCTTAAAACAATTGCTTTCGCATAATCGGTCTGATACTTTTTTTCTCCCAATGTAATCTCCAGCATTTTCAAGATCCTCCTCAAACTTATTTCATGTGCGCAATCGCTTGCGCGGATTGACTGTAGCTATCTGAAAGCTTCATCTATCATATCCATTACTGTCTCTTCTAAAGCCTGTGTTGCTTCATCGTAATGCGCCTCTACAGCTGGTTCCCAGAATGGATGAGGCTTTGCCGGGCGTGGCCCTCCGTGACCACCTTCCACCAAATGTGCATGGCGGGATTTCCGATGCCTTTTATAGCTGATACCTACCTCGATATAGGTCGGCTCATCAATGTGGGTCTCAACACGGGTTTCGATGCCATCGCGCAGGTGTCCTGTCAGGGAATGGATACGCGCTTTCGCATCATCTGTTAGTGGGCGCAGCACGTACTTTACCTTTGTTTTCATCTGTTCGCTTCCGACCAATGATTCCAGCTGGCCGGCCTTTGCGGCGAACTCATCTGTTATACGGTCGATTTCACTTGCGTCAAATTCAAGCGGCATTTCTTTCCAACCTCCATATGCAGACTTCAAGCATGAGTCTTTTTTATTGAGTCAAGCGGTCTTGTCGGGAAAGAAACGAGTGCAAGGCTGTTGTTGCTCTTGACGGCCATCAAGGCGAGAAAGATATCGCGCAGCAAATAATCGGAAGGATAACTCGCGTATACATCCTCAATGGAGAACTGATTGTTAAATAGCAGGCAGAACCATTGCACCATCTTGTCCAGATCCTGGCTGAATGAATGCATAGCGCCGCGTTCAGCGCCAGTTTTCAAAACTGGCAGCAGAGAAGATATTGCCTTCAACGCGTTCGCATTCACATAATTCACATGATATATTTTCCCGTCAAGATCGATCTGAATCATCGTGTACGCCCTCCTTTTTTCATGTATTTCATAAAACGATTTACTTATCAGTCGGAAGAATAATCGGCCGGTGACAATCCAACCTCTTGCAATACGGCTTCTACACCCTTTTCTGGTATCCCCCGCATACTTTGCCGCCCAGCTGCCAAGATTTTAAAAATCGCGCTTACTGAATAATTCATTTCTCTTGCAATAATAGCTGGGCCCTTTCCGTGAATGTAAAAAGCCTGCATGGTTTTCCGGGCGATAGAAGTCGGAAGCTTGTCCAGGAAGAGACCAACCGCTTGAGCTTCTAAACCCCATTGAGAGTCCAAGTCTTTGATTTGATCTTCCAATTCAGTCTTATGGGCCATATACGCACCAATCTTATCTCCTGGAACGTTACTGCCGGTGCCGGCGACATTACAAACTTGTGGGCAACTTGTTATTATGTCTTCCGCTTCTTCAACCCGCTCCTTCAGGCGCAAAATCGCATTTTTCTTACCCCTGCAGCTATCCAGCACATCCATAGCCGTCAACCTTCTTCACGCCCCTTTGCTATGCTTTTTTCAAATGGATTGTCCTGGTCATTATTTGTCACATCCAAGAATCCCTGCTGCTCTGCTGGTGGATCACCGCCATCGATCTTATCTTTTCGAATAAAGATCAGCCTTTGACACATGCCTTGTATCCATTTGACTTTTGTCACCTCCCCTTTGTTGGCTTCTGTAATTCCTGCTTCTTTCAATGCATGAAACAGGCCTTTTTTTGACAAAGGAAACTGAGAGCCTTGTCGGATATAGACTTCATTTACTGCTTTATAGCACATATCCGGGAGGAACATATACCAACAATCGTCCAAATAGCCGATCATAGTGACGCCGACGCTTTGATCTTTCCCTGCCTCGCTTCCTATTTTTTTTACATAGGCATTTTTATTCCCAAGCAATTCCCGAACACAATTAAGGAAGGCAATTTCCGGAGTATCCGCCTGGGCTTCCATCACTTGCTGTGTGCTGCTCTGGAGCAACGCCTCCCATGCGCGTTCGATTTCCAGTGGCAACTGCTCCTGCGTGATTTCGCCCAGGGTGTAGCCGTAGGTCAGCATGATTTCCCAGCCCAGCATCAGGTGGGCGATGGCGCCCATGTTCCGGGCGTGGCTCCCCTTGGGAAGCCGCCGCTGTGCCTCGGCGCGAAGCTTCATCCATTCCGCTTTCAGGTTTTTCGGAAGATCGTCGGCCTGGCGCAACAAGTATTCGATGTATCCGATCATCGCCGCCTGCAGATTGCCCTGCATGGCGTTCTCCTGGGCATGGGTCAGCGCTTCGCTGATCGGCACATCCTCCGCCGTCACCCGGGTCACGAAGAAGCGCGCCAGCCCGCTTTCCCCGATCTGGGGCAAGTCCTCTCCCGTCATGATGGCCAGGCATCGTGGCGGCTGAGCCAATTGCAAGGTGTGGTCGGCGTTCATGCGGGCGCGGGCGCTGTTATCGCCGAAGGCGCGGGCCAGCTCCTGAGCCATGCCTTCCATCTTGCGCCGCTCCTGGGCGCTCTGGGTGGGGTGGTAGTCGTCCACCACGATGGGCATGTCTTTGAGAGAAAAGGCCTTCGCCCTTATGCTGTTGGCCGTGTCGTGAAAGCTGGCCGGCATCGTCTGGCTGGTAAAGTTCCCGAAGTGGCTGAGGGCCAGCGCCGCCGCCGTGCTTTTCCGCCCGCCGCCCTTGCCCACGAAGAACACCGCGAAGCTGGGCGGAATGCCCGCCTGCTGCAAAAAGTGCCGCAGCGGGGCCAGGTATACGCAGCAGAGCAGCGGCACGGCCACGTGCTCGCTCATCACGGTCATCAGCCCCCGGCTTTCCCGGTATCCGTCCTTTGCGCTCGTTTCGCCACCGTCCAGGCTGTACTGGGCCAGCCCGCCGTCCAGCACGGTTTTCACCTGCGGCGCGCCGATGGCCCCGCCGCCGTGCAGGTAGGCCCACGCGCCGCCGATCTTGCGCCAGCCCGTGTGGGTGTACTCCGTGCGGCGCTCCACGGTCATTCGCCCCACCTCCGCGATGGCATAGCGCAGCTTGTCCTTGGTGGTGTTGCCCGGCGCGATGTTCGCCGCGATGTCCCATTTTTCGCTCACCCAGCCCATGCCGGGAAACTGCGTCACAGGCACCTGGGCGAGCGGCAGCTCCCTGCCCGTGGCTGTCCAGCCCCGGATCAGCATCCGCTTTTGGATGGTCTGGCCATCGTCCAGGGTGAGCACGCTCACCGGCAGCGCCACGAAATTGCACAAGGGCTTGCTCACGCTGTCCGTGTACTGGCAAATGCGGCCTGCCACCACGCCGTAGCCCGGCACCTTGGCGTACAGCCCTTCCAAATCGCCGTATTGCAGGCTGTTGTCCCGGGCCAGGGCGATCAGCGCTTCCTTGGCTTTCGCTTCGCCCAGGTGCCCGATCAGGTCGCTCACGTCGTTTTTCGCCGGGATCTCCGGCCAGATGCGCTTCAGATCCAATATCCGCGCATGGCTGGCCACGCCGTCCAGGCTCTTGGCGATGTCCCGGGCGTGCTGCCTGCCGGGCTCGTCGTTGTCCGGCAGGATGTAGCAGGTGGCCCCCCGCAGCGATGCCGTGTAGTCCCCCTTGTTCCATTTGCCCGCGCCCATGGGCGCGCTGGTGCCGCACAGGCCGATCTTGTGCAGGTTGTCCGCGTCCTTTTCGCCCTCGGCAATCCAGATGGCGCGGTTCTCCTGGATGGCTTTTCTTACCTCCGGCAGCCGGTACAGCACCAGGCGCAGCCCCTGCATATCCCATTTCCATTGCCCAGGCTTGTCCGGGTCCGGCCGGCGCTGGCGGAAGGTCTTTGTTCCATCTGCATAACGGTATCTGCAAGCCTCGTACAGCAACACGCCCTTTTCATCGGTATATTTGTACGTCTGTTCTAATGATTTCGGGCCATGGTCAATCTTTTCGCCTTCCTTTTGATGTGAAGGCTTTTCTGTTGGCGGAATATGAGTCCGGTTCTTTCTTTTTTCATACGTCGGCACTGCACGGCGTATTATCCCACCATCAAATGGTGGCTGGTCGTCGTTGGGGCTGCATGTAAGATCTTTTTGTTGTAATCCCATGGCGTGCACAATATCCAGCCAATCACATCCAGCAAAACACTTCACCAGAATGATGTCCTGTCCCCGCTTGTTTTGCCCCAGTTTAACATGCAGACTCTCTGTTTTATCATCATGAGCCGGGCAGCGGCATATCCAGCTACCTTGACCGTCCTGCTTTTTCCGTTTCGGCTCCAGCATGTTCAAAAAATCATTGATGTGCATCCAAATGTCCCCATTTCATTTTATGTGACAACCAGGACACAACCTGGCCATAGTGCCGGAAGCATCCTGGTTATCAAACGGAAGTTTTTCGGCGTGCCATTATTCACCGTTCTATCCGTTTTTCTCCGCCTGCCATTTTGCAAGTGCGGTCTTCTATGATCTGCCCATATCGGCAGCATTCATTATACCTGCTCGCCATTGTGCAGATGCAGGCTTGCCTATTCTCCATACTGAGAACATGGCTTACTGCTGTCCGCTTTGCCGCGAGGCGCGCTTCAGCAGTTTTTTCCAACGTTCGCATTGCCCAGGGGCGCGCTTCGTTGGATTAAATTTGCATCGAGACCCGGCCCGAAGGCCGGGCGGGAGAAGAAAAAAAGAAGAAGAGTAGGGAACAGCCCAACAAAAGGCAGTTCCCTCCGCCCGGGGACTGGCTTCCCTCTTCTTCCGTGTTTCCATCATACGACAGAGCCACAAAAAAGTAAATCCCGGAAATTCAAACTAACTTTTATCCATTCTCGCCCGGAAATCGCATATATAAACGCATGTAACATATATAAGTAACGCCTTAACAGAGCGTTTAGTCTTTATGCACAAAATGCATTTAAAATATATTTAATAGGAATGAACAATTACAGAGGAAAATATAAATTCACAAACATGCAACAATCGGTAAATTTATCAACCATATTTTCATCTTTCATTTAATGGCCTATGACCTCTGCCACTTAAGTGGACAGCGGCCCTCAGTCAGTCCTTTCCACGTGCACCAGCGCAGCGCTGGCTGGCCATGGCGTGTCTCCTGATCGACGCGGTGTTCTGCGCCTGACTTCTCCTATAGGACAGAATGACAGGCCCGTCAGCGGCCGTCTGAGGGCCAGCATCGGCAGATAAAAAGAACCAGACTGAACAGCAATTCAGCCCGACCGTGCACCCTATTGCTCACGGTCGAGCGCACAAAGCCAGGCTGATCAGCCGCCGGTACCAGGCATGGCAGCGCGCGATCCGGAGCAGCTGGCAGGCACTATCTCCTCAATGATATATTCATATTCAAGGCATCCGTATTTGTAAGGGTAGAAGTCCTTATTTTATAAGGTTTCCTGCTATTCATTTTCGCAAAATTACAAAATTACGCTAAAGTTATACCCAATACCGCGTTTCTCATCCGGAGAAGCCAGCACAGAAAAAAGTTTTGGCACCCTATATATTTATGTAATTTTGTTATTTTGTTATATTCATCTTTTATACATTGTTTATACAGAAAAAATCTATTTTCTTACATATTAATATGTGTTTTCTTTATGCATTACGTATACCTTACGAATACAATTTCAATTTGTAATGACTGTTAAAAAAGTATTAAGATTTTAACACTTTTTTAATAACTCTTTAGGCTATATGTCCTTTCTCTTGCCCCTTCCACTTTTTCAAAAAAAATATACGCGGTGTAAATGGCTGGCGTACGTCGGTTTTTTTCCGCGCAGAAAAACAATTTTTTACGCCGGGGGGAAGCGGCTGCCGAGCGGCGGCCAGGGCGGGCAGGGGTGCTCACCAGGTCACCGATCAGCAGCAACGAAGGAAAATGAGACACAAGCCATGGCGAGCCGCGCAAGCATTCGCGACGCGTTCCAAACAAACCCGCGTACCCGCACCGTCTGCCAACAGCGATTTCAGAGCGCAAGCGCTTGCGCTTCTCCAATGGCATTCAGCCAACCTTCTTCAGGGTCTCTTGCCAACGATGAATGATTGCGCAACCAGGTCAAGATCATGGCCGAACGATCGAAGGCGCTAAAGAATGGATCCAGCTGCCTTCACGTTCCTCTGGAACGTTGGCAGCAGCTGCAGCATCGCACAGCATCAAATGTCAACACCGTCCACAGCGCCACCAGCTGGAAGCCTTCACCCCTTCGTCCTGGCAGCGCACAGGATGAGCAATAAAATCTATCTGGCGCAGAGTGATCATTGGTAGTCAACCTATTTCTATTTATTCATTCTTGAATGCTTGCTGAGTTTATTCCAGAAGTCAAACTATTTTCAATCGAAGTGCAGCACAGAACGAATGGTTAAATGCTTATCAGGTGCCGCTTTGCGGTTAAAATCTAAGGTTATAACATTTTGTATAAAAAGTATTGACAAAAGGACGCACCTTTGATATACTGAACATGGTCAAAAACAAAGGAACCTTAGAAAATTACCAAAAACGACGGTTCTCTTGAGTGAAACGCTGAAAGGAGCTAAGACAATGTGTAAGGTTTATGGATACTGCCGCATTTCCACAAAGGAGCAGAACATAGAGCGCCAGGAAAGGAACATCCTTGCCGAATACAAAGACGCTATCATCGTTCGTGAAGCCTTCACCGGGACAAAAATAGAAGGACGTAAAGCTTTCCTGCGGCTCCTTCAGACGGCAAAAGCAGGAGATACTATCGTATTTGATAGCGTTTCCAGAATGAGCAGAGACGCAGCCGACGGCTTCAAACTTTACGAAAATCTCTACAACAATAACGTCAACCTGGTATTCCTCAAGGAACCGCAAATCAATACTGCGACTTACAAAGCCGCCATGGAGACGCAGCTTGAAACAATCAAAACCGGAAATGATGCAGCTGACGAATTGACGGCCAGCATCATGGCAGCCGTAAAAAAATATATGATGCGCCTGGCTGCTGAACAAATAAGGCTTGCTTTTTCTCAAAGTCAGAAGGAAGTCGATGATCTTCACCAGCGGACAAGGGAAGGCATGGAAACCGCACGGCTTCAAGGAAAGCAGATCGGCCAGAGGGCAGGAGCAAAACTGACAGTCAAGAAAGCTGCTCCTGCGAAAGAAAAGATCAGGAAGACCTGCAAGGCATTTGGAGGCTCTCTCTCTGATGCAGATTGCATGAAGCTGGCAGGTGTCAGCAAGCCGACATACTACAAATACAAGAAAGAAATAGCTGAAGAAATGGGAAAAGAAGCTGAGCAGATCAGGCTGGAGATCGACGCGGGAATGTAACCCGCGTCTTTTATTTTTTCTATCTTCCACGTGCTCCAGCGTGGCGCTGGCTGGCCATGGCGTGTTTCCTGATCGACGCAGCGTTCTGCATCTGGTTTCTCCTATAGGGCAGAATAACAGGCCCGTCAGCGGCCGTCTGAGGGCCAGCATCGGCAGATGAAAAGGACCAGACTGAACAGCGATTCAGCCCGACCGTGCACCCTATTCCTCACGGTCGAGCGCACAAAGCCAGGCTGATCAGCCGCCGGCACCAGGCATGGCAGCGCGCGATCCAGAGCAGCTGCCGGGCACCACCACCCCCCTGCCTGCCCCTGCTAC
>Ga0310691_10006576_pt1 | contig 12353 bp, 8 predicted proteins | sample 176DNAGHGlowgp2_FD_203887 | JGI IMG/M metagenome (GOLD analysis project Ga0310691, IMG submission 203887) | Sheep rumen microbial communities from Palmerston North, Manawatu-Wanganui, New Zealand - 1766 DNA GHGlow gp2 (v2) (version 2) | ecosystem: Host-associated > Mammals > Digestive system >... | reverse complement strand
CTTTCCCTCGGAGGAAAACGCATCCGTCCCGTGCTGATGCTCATGGCATACAATCTCTACCGGGAGGACGTGAAGCCATGCATAATGCCAGCCATCGGACTAGAGACCTACCATAACTTCACTCTTCTTCATGACGACCTCATGGACCGTGCTGAAGTGCGACGCGGCAAAGCTTGCGTACATCGTAAATGGAACGACAATACAGCCATCCTCAGCGGAGACAACATGCTCGTGCTCGCCTTCCAATACATGATGCGGTGCGACGAGGCGAAGATGCCCGACGTGATGCGTGTCTTCAGCAAGACTGCCATCGAAATAGACGAGGGACAGCAATATGACATCGACTTCGAGACCAGAAACGATGTCACCGAAGCAGAGTACATAGAGATGATTCGCCTCAAGACCTCAGTCCTGCTGGCCTGCGCATTGCAGATAGGAGCAACACTGGCAGGAGCCCTTGAACAGGATACTCAGGCACTCTACCGTTTCGGGGAGAACCTCGGACTGGCCTTCCAACTACAGGACGACTTCCTCGACGTCTATGGCGACCCAAAGGTCTTTGGTAAGAAGATAGGTGGCGACATCCTTTGCGACAAAAAGACATACATGCTCATCAATGCCTTGCTCCACGCCTCAGAAGCGGACCGTGCAGAACTGCAAAGGTGGATAGGCTGCAAGGATTGCAATCCGGAAGAAAAGATACAAGCTGTCACAGCCCTGTACACAAAGATTGGTGTTGACCGTATGGCACAGGAACGCATGAATGCTTATTATGCCGAGGCCGAAGCATGTCTTGATAAGGTTAGCCTGCCCGAAGAGCGTAAGCACATGCTTCGCAGCATCGCCCTCGAACTGATGGGCCGCCAGAGTTGAACAGCATGATAGATACACATAGCCATATCTACGAACCCGAATTCGATGCTGACCGCGAGGACGTCGTACAGCGTGCACGTCAGGCTGGCGTCGAATACATCTTGTTGCCTAACATCAATGCCTCCAGCATTGAACCCATGCTCGACTTGTGCCGGCGACATCTGGGTTACTGTTTCCCCATGCTTGGGCTGCATCCCGAAGACGTTGAGCCCGCCACCTTCATGCAAGTGCTTTCGGACATGGAAGGACTGCTGCAGGATACTGCACACCCTTTTATTGCGGTAGGCGAGGTGGGGCTTGACTACTACTGGGACCAAAGTAATGCCCGCGAGCAGGAAAAAGCTTTTCGTATGCAGATAGAGTGGGCAGTCCGGTATCACTTGCCGCTTATGATTCACTCCCGGTCCGCACACCGTCAGCTTGTTGCTGTCATCTCGGAGTACCGTGACGAGCAACTGTCCGGTGTCTTCCATTGCTTCGGAGGAACGAAGGAGGAAGCTCAGGAGTTGCTTCAGTTCCCTAACTTTGCACTTGGAATAGGCGGAGTGTTGACCTATAAGAAGAGCACCTTGCCCGAAGTCTTGTCCGTCGTCCCCCTGGAACGCATCGTGCTTGAGACAGATGCTCCATACCTCGCCCCGATGCCTTATCGAGGTAAGCGAAATGAGAGCTCCTATGTGGTCGAAGTGCTCCGTAAAGTAGCATATATATATAATGTAAGTGAAGAACACGCCGAAGCTGTCACAAACGACAATGTAAAACGCATATTTCGTCGCCTGAACATGCGCTAAGGCATCAAAAACAACAAAAAACACACTTAAATCGAAACTTTTTGGCTAAAACCTATGGTAATATAAGAAAAAATAGGTATTTTTGTAACCGAAAAGCGCAAAGTAAGGCTCAAAAGGAGCTAAGCGCGCATAAAAATAAGGAGAGATGCTCGAGTGGCTGAAGAGGCACGCCTGGAAAGCGTGTGACCGGCAAAACTGGTTCGCGAGTTCGAATCTCGCTCTCTCCGCAAGACAAGTAACAAACAAAATCATAAACATCTAAACAAACTACACACATGAAAAAGTTATTTGCAATTATTGCAATGGTTGCTGCTTGCTCATTCGGAGCAACATCATCTGTAATGGCTCAGGAAGACGTAGCTGAAGCTACCGAACAGGTAGATAGTGCTGCCATGGACTCTGCTGCCGTTGACACCGCTGCTGTGGAAGAGACAGTCGAGGCTGCTCCCATCGTAGAAGAAGAAAACGAAGGCATCTTCAAGACTCTCAAGACAAAGTACATCGAAGGTGACGCAGGCTTCATGTCCCTCGTTGCCATCGCCCTCGTCCTTGGTCTCGCATTCTGCATCGAGCGCGTCGTTTACCTCACTCTCGCTCAGATTAACACCCGCAAGTTCATGAAGGAACTCGCCGACCTCGTAGCCGCTGGCAAAATTGCCAATGCCATCGAGAAGTGCAAGGGCACACGCGGTCCCGTGGCACAAGTAAGCCGCAAGGCAATGGAATGCCTCGACAGCAACGACCGCAATGACATTGCAACCATTGAGCGTACCATCAACATGGAAGCAGAAGTTCAGGGCACATACCTCGAGGAGAACTGCTCATGGATTACCCTATTCATCGCCATGGCACCGTCTCTCGGCTTCCTCGGCACTGTGATTGGTATGGTGATGGCCTTCGACGACATCCAGCGCGCAGGCGACATCAGCCCGACAGTCGTTGCCGGCGGTATGAAGGTCGCACTTATCACAACCATCTTCGGTATCATCGTAGCCCTCGTGCTGCAGCTCTTCTACAACTACATCCTCTCTAAGGTTGAGGCTCTTACCAGTAACATGGAGGAAGCAGCACAGGAACTGCTCGTCATGTGCGTCAAGAGCGACAAGTGCAAGAAGTAATTTGGATTAGAGACTAAGGAACAGAGATTAGGGACAACCTGCCCTAAGCTCCGAACTCCTGACTCTTAATTCTTGAATTCATAAATCAAGTAGAACTATGAAGATTGAAAAGATATCAAGTCGCGTGCTGATGTGTTGCGTCGTGCTGATTGTTGTATGCTTTGCAGCCTTCCTGCTCATTGGCTATAATAATCCTGTGGGCGACTACAACGAGCCTATGCTCACCGACGTCATCATGTGGCTCATGTATGTGCTCACCGCAGTGACGGCTGTGCTTACAGTTTGGTCTGTGGTCCGCGGCATACAGAACACGAAGGGCAGCGATCCTGCCGCAACGACAGGCGTTCCCAGCGGCAAAATCACCATGTTCACAGTCTGCCTGACCGTCATTTCCCTCGTTCTGGGATGGGTTACAGGTCTCGGCTCCACAGAGTTCACCGCGAGCGACGGCACCGTGACCAGCGCAGGCTGGGTGACTGTAGTCAACGTATTCATGGTCAGCATGGGCGTACTCCTCGTTGCAGCCGCCATTGCTGTTGCCGTAAGCATGACAGGCATTGTGACAAAGAGCGCAAGTAAGTAAACCGACCTAAAAAAACAAAGAAAGATATGGCAAAGAAGAAAAAGAAGATGCCAGGCCTGAACACCAGTTCAACAGCCGATATCTCTTTCATGTTGCTCATCTTCTTCCTGGTCACAACATCTATGGATACTGACATGGGTTTGGCACGTCGCCTGCCCAAACCACCAGAACCAGATCAGGAAGATGCCACGATGGACATCAAGGCAAGAAACATCCTCTATGTCCGCCTCAATGCTGCTGGTCAGTTGTGGATTCAGGATGAGATGAATTTCGGCTATGCTGACATTCGCGAGCTTCGTCCCCGCGTCAAGGAGTTCATCAAGAACGAGCAGAATCTGAGCAGACTGCCAGAGAAGCACGTCAAGAATATCGATTTGCTGGGCCAATGCTTCGTTACAGACAAGCATGTCGTCAGCGTACAGACCGACCGTGGAACGCCCTACAATATCTACTTCCAAGTGCAGAACGAACTCGTTGCAGCTTACAATGAACTGCGTAACGAGTTGTCGAAGCAGAAGTTCGGAAGGGAGTTCCAATACCTCAAGGACGAGGAGAAAGCTGCCGTAAGGCAATACTATCCCCAGAATATTTCTGAGGCAGAACCCAAAAAGTATGGAGGAGACAAATAATGGCAGGATTCAAGAAAAAAGCAAGTCGTGAAATGCCAGAGATGAACACCTCATCTCTGCCCGACCTTATCTTCACTATCCTCTTCTTCTTCATGATGGTCACAACCATGCGCGAAGTTACGCTCAAGGTTAAGTTCACTATCCCTGCCGGTACAGAGCTTGAGAAACTGGAGAAGAAGTCAGTGGTATCATTCATCTACGTTGGTCCTCCAACCGATAACCTTCGTGCCCAGATGGGTAGCAGTACACGTATTCAGCTTAATGACCGTTTTGCAGAGCCTCGCGAAGTCATGGATTTCGTGGCAGCAGAGCGTCAGGGTATGATGAATCAGGCTGAGCAGGTTATCAGCATCAAGGCCGACCAGGGTACCCAGATGGGTTACATTACCGACATCAAAGAGGTATTGCGTAAGTCGTGGGCGCTGCGTATCAACTATTCAGCGTCTCGCAGAAACTAATATCGATACATTCGGTTCCATAAAGAAAAGCGGTTCTTTCCGATGCGAAAGAACCGCTTTTCTTTATGGAACTGCTGAAATCTTCAGACGATTCAATGTTTGTGGCTTATATATAAGTAAGAGGGTGTGCCATCTTTAAGTGACACACCCTCTTCTTGTGGTGCCCAGAACAGGACTCGAACCTGCACGCCTCGCGGCACGCGCACCTGAAACGCGCGCGTCTACCATTCCGCCACCTGGGCATGAAAAACGAGACTCGATATTTAAGTCTCGTTATGAGCGGAAAACGAGACTCGATGCTTTTGTAACCTTGAGCTCGTTTCACTCTGCGAGCGGAAAACGAGACTCGAACTCGCGACCCCAACCTTGGCAAGGTTGTGCTCTACCAACTGAGCTATTTCCGCCTGACATTGTTGTGAAGAGGAGGAGACTCGAACTCCCACGCCTCGCGGCACTACCACCTCAAAGTAGCGCGTCTACCAATTCCGCCACCTCTCCGACAATCTTGTCTTTTCAAGAAATTCAGCCCTCTTTTCAGATTGCTGTGATTGCTATTCCTCTGAATTGCGTGTGCAAAGGTACAGCTTTTTTTGAAATCTGCAAAATATTCTAATACTTTTTTCTTTCTGCCCCCTAAAAAAGTTTATGATTATCCGCAATCGCACCCTCGCTCCCTCTCTGGTAGTGGTCAGATAAGTACACGGACTTATGGGGATAAGTACACGTACTTAGTCGAATAAGTACACGTACTTACGGGGATAAGTCCACGTACTTATGGCGATAAGTCCACGTACTTCTTTCCATAGGGTATTTTAGCTGATTATCATAAATAGTTTTAGATGAGGGTTTGACATGATTATGGCAGCTTTATCATCATAGCGCCTCGTACTTCGTTGGAGAACTTAGCGTATCTGTTTTCCCAACTTAGCGTACCTGTTTTCCCAACTAAGTGTACCTATTTGCCTAACTTGGCGTACCTGTTTTTGCCAATGACCCACATAGCGTTTAGTAACGTTCAATGTTGTACCGCAAGCCTCTAACAGTTGTTCTGCCAGATTTGTGTGGTGCCGTCGGACAGTGACTCAACTGTATTTCTGGTGACTGGCATTAGGTTCTGTTTGATAAGAAATGAAGTTCAAAATGACTATATATATAATGTAAAAGGGAGAAATAATTGGCAAAAACATGGTAATCTCAAAAAAAAACTTGAAATTGTTTTGTCAGTTCAAGAAATTGCCGTATCTTTGCACCGCAATTCGCAAGAGAGGCACCGAGCGAGGTGCTTTGATGACAACGAATTGGGCGCTTAGCTCAGCTGGTTCAGAGCGTCTGCCTTACAAGCAGAGGGTCGGGGGTTCGAATCCCTCAGCGCCCACCCAAGAAATGGTTATGGCTCCTTAGCTCAACTGAATAGAGCATTTGACTACGGATCAAAAGGTTGTGGGTTTGAATCCCGCAGGAGTCACCATCTGGCCTTCGGTCAGTGGACTGGGTAGGTAGGTAAGTGGTTAAAACGGGCAGACTGTAAATCTGTTGCCTCACGGCTTCGGCAGTTCGAATCTGTCCCTGCCCACGGATAATGCGGAAATAGCTCAGTTGGTAGAGCACAACCTTGCCAAGGTTGGGGTCGCGAGTTCGAGTCTCGTTTTCCGCTCTTCTTATTGGTAGATTTGGTGCGGTAGTTCAGTTTGGTTAGAATACTAGCCTGTCACGCTAGGGGTCGCGAGTTCGAGCCTCGTCCGCACCGCAAAGCAAAAGTGTTTTTCATGGTATTAGATTTTTAAGGTTGAAGATTCTTGGTCGCGAGATTAGGAATCTTTTTTTGTGCCTTATTTTTCGTACCTTAGCAGCGCAAACGTAAATTCATGTAACTATGCAAAACGTCAACATCGTCAGAGACGCGTCCAGCGTCTGTTCGTCAGCCGAAGCGAAGGACATCTACCTCGCTGGGGGATGTTTTTGGGGTACAGAGCATTACTTCAAGCAGATAGAGGGAGTGCTGAGTACTGAGGTAGGATTTGCCAATGGCCATACGGAGAACCCGACTTATAAAGAAGTCTATACCGACACGACCGGCTATGCAGAGACGGTACATGTCAAGTACAATCCCGATGTGGTCAGCCTGGAGTTCCTGCTCAGGATGTTCTTCAAGGCCATCGACCCGACGAGTCTCAACAAGCAGGGTCACGACGAAGGCACCCGCTACCGGACTGGCATCTACTATACCGACGAAGCGGATCTGCCCATTATCGAAGAGGTGTATGCCAGCGAGCAGAAGAACTATCAGCAACCCCTGGTGGTGGAGAAAGTGCCACTGAAGAACTTCTATACAGCGGAAGAGTATCATCAGGATTACCTTGACAAGAATCCCGACGGCTACTGCCATTTGCCACAGTCGCTGTTTGAGTTTGCTCGGCAAGCCCTCTGTTCCCGTCGTTCATAAGAGTACCGTAAGACGGACAGATGTGTGCTTATTTGGGAATAAGAAGAAAAACTCGTGTTTCCCTTTTGCGGTTTGCTTACTTCTTCGTACCTTTGCATGCATTTTGAAAGATTATGTTACTGGAAATACTTCTGATAGGAGTCGGTATCGCTGTAGTGCTTTGGGGTGCTGACCGCTTTACTGACGGAGCATGTGGCCTGGCTCGCAAACTGAATGTGAGTGAGCTGGTAATCGGTTTGACTGTCGTGGCACTTGGCACCAGCCTGCCGGAGTTTATGGTTAGCTTCTTGAGCGTGCTGCGAGGCAGCAGCGACATGAGCGTTGGCAACATCATCGGCAGCAATATCTTTAACATCCTTGTCATCATCGGCGCTTCAGCCATCATGCGGACGATGAAGGTGGAGAAGTCCCTGCTCAAGCGCGACCTTCCCATTTGCCTTGCAGCCTCAGTCCTGCTCTTGCTCTTTGCCGTCACAAGCGGCACGATTGCCCGTTGGGAAGGACTCCTACTTGTAGCTTTCTTCGGCGGCTACCTCTTCATGGCGTACAGAATGGCGGTGAAGGACAGAAAGGCAGCCCAGTCCTATGTGGCAGAAACAAAGAGCCTGTGGTATCTCATTCTGCTCATCTTTGTCGGTATGGCAGCTTTGGTGCTTGGCGGTCGTGTCCTGGTGGACAATGCCGTGAAGGTAGCTTATGAGTGCCATGTGAGCGAGAGCGTCATTGGTGCGACAATCCTGGCAGGAGGCACCAGCCTGCCCGAACTTGCCACCAGCGTCATGGCAGCCCGAAAAGGCAGTCTGGGATTGGCATTCGGCAATGTCGTAGGCAGCAACGTCTTCAACATCGCTTTCGTCATCGGCACATGCAGCAGCATAGTCCCGATGCCTGTCACGGAGATAAGTCAGGTGGACTGGCTCATGCTCGTAGGCAGTTGCATCCTGTTTTGGCTGGTAGCCTATACCCGTCGCGAGCTTTGCCGCTGGGAGGGAGTCTTGCTGATTTCCTGTTATCTGGCCTATCTCGTGTCTCTTCTGACGAAGTAATGAGGTAATCATTATTTTTTTTGCTTCCGCTCTTCGCCTTTCACTTTTTTTTCGTATCTTTGTCCCCGAATACATATTTATAACTAAAACTATACATACTATGAAGAAACAAGTAAAGCTCCTTCTTGTATCGCTTCTCGCCATGTTCGGCATCATGTCCGCATTTGCTCAGGCAGAGGAGTTGGCAGGAAAGATTATCAACCTCGGTGGCAATGCAACCACACTTGAGACAGGACAATGGTACGTCCTCTACAATGGCGCAACCTCTTCCTTTGTCGTAGAGGGTGCAGGCAATACGCTTGGTGTCTCCACCACCTCTCCCAATAGCTCGGATGCACAGGCCAATGCCGGTTATCTCGTACAGCTTGAAGAGGCTGGGGCATCCAATCAGTACTACCTGAAGTCAGGCCTGGGCAATTACTATTGCAATGTGACCACGAGCAAGAACAATGGCACGAGTGCAACCCTGGCCGAGAAATATGCGTTTATCATCTCGCAGCTTGGCTCGGCAGGCCATTGGTCGCTGCGCAGCAACAAGCTCTATTACCTGCAGAACAATGGTGGCAAGCTGCTGGGCTCTTCGAGTCAGGGCAGCGCAGGCAGCGACCGCGACTGGGTGTTCCGCAAGGTCTCGTTCACCGACCTGAGCGACCTGACCGGCACAGCCTATGTCCGCTATGTGCTGAGCAGCACCAACATCGTGCGCCTCACCAGCCGCCGCTACTCGAATGTCCGCCTTTCCGACAATGGCAACAATACCGAAGGCGCAGGCAAGAACGACAATACTCTGGCACAGGTATGGCTTCTCGCCAAGTCGGGTGGGGGCTATACGCTGCGCAATGCCAGCACGGGACGTTTCCTGAATGACGACGGCAACTTCCGTACGCCTTCTGCCACGGCCAACACCATCTACATTCAGTTCAGCCCCAACAACGGCGCTAACGATGCCTTCATCAATCTCTCGGAGAAGGATGACTTCTCGGGCAATTCATGCCTGAACCTTGGCAATGACGGTACGACACTCTTCAAATGGGGCTATCAGGGCGATTCAGGCAGCGACTGGAGCATAGCTCTCGTCGAGAATTACACCATGCAGGAGGTGGAGGACAACCTCCGTGCGCAGGGCGGCCTCTTCGAACCGGTTGCAGGCAAGTACTACCGCATCAAGAACGTCAACAAGTCGAACTACATCAACGAGAGCATTGGGGCATACGTCCTCAATTGTGAAGGCAAGGATGCCGAGAAGCTTTCGCAGTACTGGACACTCGTACCTGCTTCCAATGGCCGCTGGAACATACAGAACCTCTGCACACAGCGATACATCGCCCAGCAGAACGGCACTCTCAGCACGCAGTACCGTACCACGACATCCAAAGCCTCGACCTTCGCCATCCAGAGAACTGAGGATGCGACGTCCCTTACATACTACATCCTCGACAGCGGAAACGTCGGCCTTCATTGCGACGGCGGCAACACCGTCGTAGGCTGGAGCAGCAGCGCAACCAACAGTGTCTGGGGCTTCGAGGAAGTTGAGTTGGACGAAGCCTTCATTGAGGCAGGTCGGGCACAGCTCTCTACCTATACCAGCCTGCTGCAGAACCTTCCCACCTTCAAGGCAGCCCTTGCCAACCTCTTCCAGGACAAGGCCTGCACCGTTCTTAAGGATGAGATACAGGCCCTGAGCGACGAAGCCCTGGCACAGAATGCCGACTTCGCTTCCCTCAACGACGACATGAAGGCTATGGTGCTCAAGGTGAAGAACAACACATGGGAGAGCTTCACTTCGTCCACTGGCTACACGCGTGAGGGCTTCGAGAAGTTCTTCCGCGTTCGCGATGACTTTAATGTATATAGCCATTTCCAGAAGATGTCGTGGAACGAATACGCAGGCATGAGCTACGCCTTCGGCAAGCTTTCCGGTCCCACCGGCATCGTCGGCAAGGCAGGTGACATCATATATATCTACCTCGAAGAAGACCCAAGCCCCGATTGCTTGTTACAGGCAGAAGTCGTGATGGACTCCGACAGCCCCGGCGACCACCAAACAGGCACCACCACCAGCCTACATGCCGGACTCAATGTCATCCTGATGAGTCAGGCCAGCACACTCTACATCTTCTACCAGCTCGGCGACCCCGAGAAGTATCTTGCCAACTATCCTGCTGCCAAGATACACATCGAGGGAGGTCAGTTGCAAGGCTACTTTGACTACACACGCGGTATGACTAATCAGGACTGGACGCTCCTCTATGAGAAGATGCTCAACAAGAGCAACATCGTCAACCTGAAGTGCGACCGCCTCGTCTTCGCCATGGTTGGTAATCTGGTGAAGAATGCCATCGGCAAGACTGGTGAAGTGGAAGGCCTGATGCGTGTCTGGAATAACTTTGTCGAGTGCGAAGAGGACCTCATGGGCTTCAAGGAAGACCTGAAGGGACGTTTCCGCAACGTCTGGAATGCCTTCTCCGTCACGCACGGCTATATGTATGCCTCCACTTACGGCACCTACTACAGCGATGGCACCATAGGCACCATTATGAACTACAATACCATCACCTCCAGCGGCGGTGCCATTTGGGGACCCTCGCATGAGATTGGCCATAACCATCAGGCTTGCTTCAATATCGTGGGTGCAACGGAGGTGAGCAACAACCTCTTCTCCAACGTCAATGTCTTCCTGCATGGTGTCTCTACGACACGCGGCACAAAGGTGACCGACACGCTGGAGGACTTTGCAAAGGGCAAGGGATGGTTCGGCATGAATATCTGGGAGCAGACGCGCTTCTATTTCCAGCTTTACCTCTATTTCCATGCTCAGGGGCACAAGCCTGACTTCTACCCCACACTCTTCAAGATGCTTCGTCAGGATCCCATCCGCAAGCGCTCAAGCACTTATGATGCTTCGCTTGCCAATGAGAATGGTGTCGTCGGCGGTTACATCAGCTACGGCAAGCAGGACTACCTCCACATGGCCAAGAAGATGTGCGACGCAGCACAGCTCGACTTGAGTGAGTTCTTCGAGGTGAACGGCATGTTCGTGCCCTACGATAAGTTCTATGTGGGCGACTACGGCGACTACTGGGTAACGACGACCCAGGCGGATATTGATGCAGCCAAGGCTTACATGGCTCGCTACCCGAAGGCCCCCAGCATCTGCTTCATCGACGACCGTATCAAGCCCTCACCAGCCATCTTCAATGGTCCCTTCGAAGGCAAACCAAGGGGCGAGAACCGTATCCCTTATGATGACGGTGAAGTGCCCATCGGTTATGCAGACGTAGGCCAGTGGAGCGACTTCGTAGATGAATACCAGACCGACAAATACTATTACACAACGACCACCAGCCAGAGCCTGACAACCTACAACATAAGCGGTACGGGCGCTATCGGCTACAAGGTGTACGACAAGGACGGCAAGCTCATCTATCTCTCCAACAGGAACAAGATGACGCCTCCTGCTAATGTGGCAGAAAAGATGAAGGACGGTTTCAAGATTGTGGCATGTGAGGCTAACGGCTACGAAGTGCTTGTTCCCTTCGGCTCCGCTATGTATCGTGGCGAGATGACTGCTTACTACGAAGGCGACCCGACGCCCCATACATTATATTATTATGGCACAGGCACAGCAGGCAAGAGCGAGATGAATCCGCTGCCTGCCAACTCCATCGCTTACGTCAAGCCCGGACAGAGCGCCAAGAAGCAGCCGACGGAAGGACTTCTGGCTAATGTCAACCTGGTTGATGGCGAAGGCAATGCTCAGTCCCTCGTCATCGATGGCGACAAGCCTTTCTTCATCCCGACAGACTTCACTGCCGAAACACTTTCCTTCACCAAGAGCGGCGAAGGCTATCAGGCCCTGCGCCTGCCCTTCGACACCCAGGCAAGCCTTGGTCTTGTGGACGTGGACGGCCCTGCTGACGAGCTTCCTGACGGAACAGTCAGTGCAGGTTTGCCTGCCCTCTTCCAAGGTAAAGTCAGCATCAGCGAGCAAGGCAGAACCATTAATGCCGGCACATTCACTGAAACCGAGAGCGGCTACGTCTACGATGGCACTTCGTTCGTCTATGCCGAGAACATCTCGCCCTTCACATACGTATGGGAGGAAGGCAGCGGCATCAGCGACCTGAAGGAAAAGGTTGACGGCCAAGGCTCTGCGAAGGACGGCATCTACAACCTCGCCGGCCAGCGTGTAGGCAAGCCCTCGAAAGGCCTCTACATTATGGGCGGCAGGAAGGTGATGATAAAGTAGGCTGGCAGGCAGACTTGAGAACGTCACGTGCGTCGTTTGCCAAATAAGTACGTGTAGTTATCCCAATAAGTACGTGTAGTTATTCAAATAAGTACGTGTAGTTATCCCAATAAGTACGTGTAGTTATTCAAATAAGTACGTGTAGTTTTGAAGGGTCAAAGTC
>Ga0310691_10006575_pt1 | contig 12354 bp, 10 predicted proteins | sample 176DNAGHGlowgp2_FD_203887 | JGI IMG/M metagenome (GOLD analysis project Ga0310691, IMG submission 203887) | Sheep rumen microbial communities from Palmerston North, Manawatu-Wanganui, New Zealand - 1766 DNA GHGlow gp2 (v2) (version 2) | ecosystem: Host-associated > Mammals > Digestive system >... | reverse complement strand
CTGCTTTATCATGGCGTATTAAGTGCTCCTTTAACTGAAGTAATCAAATTATTAGTCTGCCTATAAATCTCCGTATTGGACAAAGCCTTTGGCGAATAGTTATTTTGAATAAATGTGTAACCTTTGCCTGTGGCGTCATTTAGTGCTTCACTATCGATGCCGAGTGAAGAAAGAGAAGAGGGATCAGTTAAAGATGTAATAGATCCTAATTGCTGGCTCATCATGTTACTAGCGTCTGAAAGCCCTGCTTTTAATTTAGAAAGATTGACCTGGGGAGTTATTGTCCAGTCAATTTCTGTACCGGTGCCATTAATAAGATCCTTGACAGCATTAACAGCTGTTGAAACTCCTTCACGAACCTTATCGCCTAAGTTAAAGCTAGCCTTTTCAACAGAATCGCTAGATTCAAGCAAACCATTAACTAGACCAGCACCAAAAAACTTAGCAATTCTCTCGGTTAATCTCGAAGGCGATTTAATTTCACCTCTATTTCGCATGGACTTGTCCATAACTGTAACTAATTCGGCCGATGCGATAGAAATAGCGTGCTTTTGATTTTTCAGGCCTTGAGCCAGATAAATTCCCAAAAGCTGTCCGAGTTCAACAAAGTGTGTTGCTAATAAGGGTTTTGAAAAACTCTTTTATAGCGGTTTGAAGCTTAGTCTTAACCTGCGTTCCAGAAAACGCATCTATAAAACTATCATAAATAGCTTTACCCAATCGCACTAGATTGTTAAATTTATCCACGCCCTGAGCCGCTTTCATTATCGAGCCCATAGATTCTACAACATTTTGAACTGCGGTTACGGTGTCCTCGGTTAAAGGCGACAGTCCTTTAATGTTTGTAGTAAAGTCAACAATGCCTGAAGCAAAATCGCCTAATGCATCGCCAAATTCCTCCATATCCTTATCGCCAAATAAGAATTTGGATAGCAATCCGCCACTATATGGTATTTTATTGGCCATGTCAACGACGAGATCACCCATGGTAATGGCTCTCTTTATGTCTACGTCCGGAATAGTCGAGGCGATGGCCGCAAAGTTCTTTAAGCTATTGCCATAAGCTTCCAGCTGTATGCCAAATTCATCCATATCATTGCTTCCTGTAAAGAAATCAACGACACCTCCGGAATTTGGTATGTTACTAGCCATATCGGAAAGCAGATTACCACAAGCAACTGCTGCGTCAACGTCAGTAGGCTTAACATCTCTTATAGTCTCAATAAATTTGACCAAAGACGTTCCGAAACTTTCCAGCTGCGTTCCGAACACATCCATGGTATTATCGCCAAAGAACGCGCCCCAAACACCGCCAGAATTTGGAATGTTGTCAGCCATCTTTGAAAGGATCTTAGCGCAATTAGTGGCAGCGTCAACATCTGTAGGCTTTACATCTTTAACCGTATCTATGAAACTAACCAAAGATTTGCCAAAGCTAGCCAGTTCATTGCCAAACTTGTCCATGGTGTTATCGCCAAAGAAATCAGCCCAAACACCTCCGGAATTCGGAATGTTGTCTGCCATTTCAGCCATTACCTGACCGGCGGCGGCAGCACCTTTCACATCTTCGGCAGAAATATCCCTGACCTGCTCGGCAAACTGCTTTATATAAGGCCCGAAGGCGACAAGTTCTTTTCCAAAATTCTCTAGTGAATCAGAGCCAGCAAAGAACTCGCTTATCTTATCGAGGACACCTTCATTACCACTAGTTGGCGCCATGTCAGCAAAGTGCGCTATCGCTTCCATTGCAAGGCCGAGCTTAGCAAGCTGATCTGCATCGACATCTTTCATTATGTCAGCAAAATCTTTAAGATAAGGAGCGAAGCCTACTAACTGCTCGCCTAAGGGAATGAAGTCTATTTTTGCTCCGAAGAAACTAAGAACCCCATCTATTAAGCTGGCTGCGGTCATAGCAAGAATAGCTCGTGCTATCGATTCACAAGATTCAGCTACGCCAGGACCGAGCATCTGGACTGTAGAAAAGAACGGCAACGCCTTCATCATGAACAGAGTGAGATTATCACCTATTTGAGGAAGCATTGACGTTGCAGCCCAAGCAGCAGTGGTCATTAAAAGCATTTCGCCGAACAAAACGGTTAAAGCGCCGGTAATTAATAATGCCTCGGCTGTATCTATAAGCCCCAAGGAAGTAATTCCATCAATTATTTCGCCAATAGGACCTATAAATTCGTCTGTATGCGCTGCCAACTCACTAAATGTTGTCACTAAGATCTCTATAAGAGGATCGATAATATTATGTATATTCTGAAGAACATAGTCCAAAATAGCTATAATAATATCAATAAAGGTCTTAGCTAACTCTACTGTATGCGAGCCGATAGTACCTATAGCTGTTTTTATTAGATTTACTAAAAGTTCTGACAATATCGGCAACGCATCAAGCAAGCCTTGTGCAATAGCAACGATTATCTTTGGAATCATTGCAATAATAGCAAGACCGACCTCAGTTATAGCATTAATAAATTCAGGCAATGCCCCGGCTACTAAAGTAATAACTTTAGCTATAAGCCACATGCCAGCGCCAAGAAAGACAAATCCTAAGCCTAGTTCTTTTATAACTTTGACGCCCTTCTTTAATGGCTTTTCCATTTTGCCGATAAGCCAGGCACCAGCTAAAAAGATACCGAGGGCTAAAGCAACACCTATAAGACCCTGCACAAGATCCCCAAAAGGCATAGATCCAATTATATGCAATGCTACGGCTAATAATACAAGGCCGCCAGCAATTGCTGCAAAGCCAATTCCTAATGCTTTATAATCAACCTTGCTCTTGCCTACTGCTTTTCCCATAGCCCATATTGCAGCACCGAGTAATGCCAGGCAAGCAGCCAATTTTAAAAAGTTCCCCCAAAAAGTCTTTTCGTCTAGCGTATCAAAGAATTTTAACGCCCCGGCTAAGATCACCATTGCTATTGCTATTGCAACAAAAGCAATGCCAATATACTGGAAATTCTTGGCGGATGCCCCCAATTTTTTAGTCTCTAACTGAAGAAGAACTATTGCTATCAGAACTGTGCCTATAGTTACGGCAAAGCCTTCAATTGCCTTATCCATATTCTCTATTTTGGAGAATATAAATAACGCTGCGGCTAGAACAACCATGACTTTAGCCATGCCCATAAAAGCGTCGACAACTTTTTTAAGCGAAGCAAATTCGAACTTAAACGTTTTCGTAATTGCTCCCGTGAAAGTCATGGCAAGCGTGATCGTAGCTAATGTCGCTATAAAGCCTTTCAGTGCTTTATCAAGATCATTTACTTTATCAAATATCTTTAATGCTACTGCCAAAGCAGCAATGGCGATACCCATTAATATAAATGATGCTGCCATGGACTTTAAAGTTTTTCTAGCTTGCTTAAAGTTCTTAACCGCATTCTCGCCAGCTTTTCCGGCAAAATTCATAGCGACGCCCATGGCTATAAATACAAAGGCAAAACCGCCAAGAACCGCAACAACTATCCAAATTGCATCCTCGCTTCCATTTGTAGCTTTTATAATGGCCTTTATAGCCCAGGTTAATGCCAAAATAATAACGAGCATTGACATGCCCATGGCTACGATTCTGCCGGCAACGCCCTTAGTCTCTTTATCATCAGCGACTAGTCTGTTTATAGCAACTATGATAGCGCCAAGAACCGTAATAACGGCAAGGCCCTTAAGCAGATCCCCTATAGGAATAAACATCAGGAGGAATATCGCTCCGACAAGCATTAAGATAGCAGCAGCTATGCTCTTGAAACGATTAGCTTTGAAGTTTTTGGTAAGATTAGTCGATGCGCTGGTAATGGAATCGAACATCTTTTTTAATGAAACGCCAATTCCGCTCCAGTCCTTTACGCCGCTAGACAAAGTAAAAAGAAACTTTATCAAACCTCCGCCAATTCCGATTTTAGCAGCATCTTTGAGAAGCCCTAAAACGTTTTTAAGAACGTCCCATACAGTTTGATTCTCGCCGAAGGCTCCCCTTAAATGTTCGCCAACAGTTTTTAATGCGGTTCCTATGGCATCAAATATAGCTTTAAGCAACTCGGCTGGATGAATATTTTCTTTAATCCAATTCCAAACATAGCCTAAAGTTTCTTTTAAAACTCCAAAAACAGGCTGCAAAATCTCCCAAAGTTTCTTGAGGCCTTTCCAAAGAATAACAAATATATTGTCCTCTGCATAATTAGCACCGATAAATTCGCAGACTATTTTCCAAAGTTCTACTAATTTATCTTTCAACTTTTGAAGACTTTCCAGAATGCCATTTTTCTGAAGAAAATCAACAACTTTATCTCTGGCTGTCTGTATTGGAACTACAATATTATCTTCAATGCCTTGCCTAAAGTCTTTTCCGATGATTGCGCCGAAGGAGTTTCCAGCTAGTCGAACTACGTTTACAACGCCGTCGAATATTGATTCTACAACGCCACTAAAGCCGCCGCCTCCTTCAGCATAGCTCACACCGGCAAATATCTCGGACATGTTGTCTTTAAATTCTGATGCAACGGACTTTAAATTTCCGAGACGTTTAGTAAACTCGCCGGCAAAATCAGTATTTTTAATCCATTCTACTAGCGCATTTTTAGCATTTCTAACGGGAGTTATAATATAATTTTCAATTGGATCGGTTAGATCTATTCCAAATATAGCGCCAATTATTTTACCGAAGGTTCTTACTACTTCAGCTAATCCATGAAGAACCGCATTAAAGAAATCTTTTACACTACTAACCTTTTTAGCAGTGTCGCTAAGGTTTATAAATAGATCCCCAAAAATACCTTTTATCGTGCTAAACGTGCCAGCTATAGCTTTAGCTACTGGGGTATTTATAAACCATCCAAATAGATCGTCCATTACGTCGACTATTGTGTTAACGCAATTAACAATCCAATCTGATACTTTTTCTATTATAGATCCAACAAATTCAAATATCGAACCTATCGGTTTTGCTTCATCTCCGAGGCCCAGCAACCATTTAATAGCATCAGCTATTTTATTATTAACAGCCGCTATAGCATCTATAACTGCTCCGACAATTCTAAAAACAGGGGAAATTGCTTTTAATACGTAGCCAAGAACTTTAAAAATAGTCTGAACTATTGGCGACAGAATATTAAAAACGCTTTTCAGTAAGCCAAAAACAGATCTAATTGGAGTTAAAATATCAGATAAAACTTTCTTAAATGTTTCAAGTGCTTCTTCTGACGGTTTGATCGATGCCGTGAAATTTTTAAAACGGGTTATTAAAGAACGAAGAAATAATGCAACGTTTCCGCCGAATGTTTTCACGCCAAAAACGTCGCTAAATGCTTCACCTATCGTATGTAAAACATCTAGTAAACCCGTTACTATATTTCTTAATCCTTGAAGAAAGTCATCTCGGCCACTCCAGTCCCAAAAGACCTTTTCAATTATTTCTTGCGCTGTTTTTAATGGTTCTACAAATTCATCAAATAACGTTTCGCCAACTTCGCCCCAAAGGTCTTTTGATTCTTCTACCTCGCCAAAAACGACCTTAAAAATATTTTTCCAAGTGGATGAGGCTGCATCTTTAGTTGCATTGATGGCATCTGTTAATGAACGATATTCCTGGCCAGCTTTTAAGCCTCTTGAAGCGGCGGTTTCTGTAACATTAGATAAAATTTCTATAGCTTCGGCTTCGCTTATCACTGTCCCGTAAAGTTCTTCATGAGTAGCGATATATGCTTGAACTTTTTTTGACGACAAATTTGAGGTGTCGTCATATAGATCCATTGCTTCAGAAGCGGTTATTATTTCGCCAGTTAACTCGCCATACGTTCGCTGAAAAGATTGAATAATTTTTGTATAACTATTCATATCTTTAAAGACGTATGCCATAACATCGTCGGTTAACCAACGATTTTTAGTAAGCATATCGTCCATGGAGCCGATGGTGAATTCCTCAGCTTTTCCTATTCCAGTTAAAGATTTGTATACTCCATCGCCGACTTCTTCTATAGTTCCTAAGTCTACTGCCGCATCAAGGAACATTTGCTTGACGATCTGACTATTCATGTTGGCGGTTCTAATCCACGTACGCCAGTTCTGTGTACTCATAAAACCGGAACCCATGGCTCGGGCAAAGCCTTCAAAACCATGGTTTGCCATCGCAACCGATGATCCAACGAGACCTGCTATGTTACCCACACCTTGTATTATGTCTATACTATCAGACAGACTGGTGCCATAGGACATCATATTAGACACAGTGTCAATCATCGTTGAATAGTCATATGAAGTCTCGTCAGCAAACCACTGAATTTTTTCTAGTTCTTCATATATTTGATCATTCGTTAGCGACCAGTCAGCATTGGAAATTTTCTGTATAGCTAAAAGCTCTTGCTCGTACTTTCCAAAACCTTCACGCAGAGGGTCAAAAGTCAATGTTGAAATTCCATCTTTAATGGCGCCAAGTCCATCCGTTACAAAATCTATCGCCCTATTCGTTAAGTTTTGTATCGCTGTGCCAGCTACGATTCCCCACTTAGAAAACCTGTCTGAAACTGACTCTACATTTTTTGATAAGTCTTTAAAATTAGCATCGGAGGATAATTGTCCAAGACTCTTGTCCAAATTATCAAGAGTGCGCATGCTTTGCTCAACGTTTTTCTCAAAATTTTCGTTGTTAAAGCGCATCTCAACAATTCTATTATCAATTGTTGCACTCATAAGCTAGTTACCTCCTTCCATGCTTTATCTACTATTTCATCAAATAATGGTTGCAAAGCAGGGTTAATATAATCTTTGCCTTCGACCCATCCGCCGTTTTTTGTAGCGTGACCATACTGAAGTATTACTGCTATTGATACACCATTTTGAACATTGGAGTTACTCCACACGATAGACGAGCCGCCTTTTTCAACAGTCACTTGATAGGTCCAAGACTCAGCAGTTCTACCTGTATCTCGTGGCGTATTTCTAGCTAATAGGCTCAATCCTTCTTTCCCATACTGGTCCAGCATATTAAAAATGGTTTGGGATCTAAGCTTATTAAAATATTTATATGTTTTTTTAAAATCACCTTTTTGTTCAAAAGTAATTAGAGGTTTCATATTATTTAATAGGCTTTGCTATTTCTTCGCAAACATGTCCGTAAGATTCGTTCCAACTTTTATTAATTTTTGATGCTGTTACTTTTCCTTTTACCCTATAAGCTGTTATCCAGCCTTTTGCAGTTTTGTACCATGCGTCTTGAAGCGTCAGATCTGGGACATCCCTGATAGCGAGACCATTTTTATTGCATACGATAATCAAATTTCCTCTTACGTTTATGGTTTTTTCTCTATCGGTAAATTTACTAACCCTTACAAGATCTCCGTTTTCATATTTGCCTATTATTGTCGATTTTTCCACGCCTATCACCCCTTTGTATGCAGCATCGCCCTTCGTTTTGCATTAAGGGCCTGATTGCTTCTTAAAATCTCACTTTTTGACATCTTATTAGACTTACCATATGTCTGCTCATTCTTTATCACGCAAACTTTAATCAGTGTTAACAGACGATTAATATGCCATTTTTGAAATTCGACTGGAATATTCTGAGCTATCATCATGTAATAAATAACTTCGCTTGTTATTATTTCATGCTTCTTTTTTCCGTTTTTATTATTATCATCTGAAAACCACGTAGCGGTCATTGGATCATTGATGTAGTCTGTGATTTGCTTAATATCTTCTTCTGTTAAAAAAGAAAGAAGCCTTTGATCTATATTAGGATTGATTACCATGCACCTAATATAGTCTAGTACTTCCTCGGTTGAACGTGAATCAACATTCTCTAAGAATGGTTTATGCCACTTGGATTCCCATTTTGAGATGGAGAGTAAGGAATGTTCCAACTGAAGTGTTGCGCCTTTCACCGTATAGAACTCTTCTTTATTAGGATCGTATAGTTCTTGCTCTGGTACGTATATTGATAACATTCTCTTACCTCCATCTCGTTCTAACCAAGTATTTAATTGTTTATTTTCTCAACTATTTCAGGTTTCTGCTTTCTTACCTGCTCAGCTACATCCTTAGGGAGGATGTTATTTACAAACTCAGCCGCAGCTTTATCATCTGATGCCAATTCCATAAAAATCTCGGAATAAGCCTCTGTCTGAGAGAAAGCATCTCTGAGCTCTGCATTCTTGATAAAACGACGCCCGTCATCGGACTTCTCGCCGTAGGACATCAGCAAAAGCTCTTTAAAAATCTTAACAAGACCGGGAGTATCTTTAGTACTAATAATCTTTTCTATTTTAGACTTAAGTCCCCCAGTAGTGGATAGTTCCATTTCGGCGATTTCTGCCTTAGACAAATGGAACCAAAAAGTTTCTGTCCTTTCTTCTCCGTTGTAATCCGTGTAAGTGATTGTCTTACGATACATTTTTATTTCCTCCTTTTTATAAATAAATGCTGGCTAAGCTTTATCCTTTTTAAAAAGGGCGTGTAGCGATTTGTCTTTGTCACTTTCAAAAAGTACCAGCATTTTGAAATTAATTGTTAAGTTACACTGTAAGCAGAGTCTTGACCTCATCAGGAAGAGGAAGACGTGCCGCAACGTTATCCTCACCGTAAAGAATCTTCTCGAAAGCAGTCAACTTTGCTTTTGCGTCAGTTGCGGTAAACTTAGTAGAATCAATCTCAAGATGAGAAACCGGAAGGTGCCCAGTAACTTCGACAGGTGTAGTCGTAAGAGTCCAGGAGAAGGTCATTGCCTCCGGTGAATCATTGATGGTTGCATGCGATCTCTCAGAAGGGCTGGCCTTGCATCCATAAACAAGATGAATCTTATAGCCATGAGCCTCGCCATCAACATCATTACCGATAGTGGTAACATAAGAGAAGCCAAAGCTCTTTCTAGGCTGCTGCCCGATATTTACACCATTTACAAGCTGAGCACTACCATCGCACTCGGCAAACTCATCAGGATAGGTGTAAGCTTCAATAGTAGCACCAAACTCCTCGCGACTATACAGGTTGAGATACTTAATATCATCAGCCCAAATAGCCGTCGCTTCTGCGCCAGAAGGTGACTCGTTAACAGCCGTAAGACCATTCCAAGCAACACCATCGCCATAAGTACTTCCGGTCATAGGGTAAAGAACGCCTTTCTTTACACCAGTTTCATATAAACGCTCGCCAATATCATCCCAAGTCATTTATTTATCCTCCATATTATAAAATAGGGTAAAAGAATCATGATGCAAATTGTCGCTGACAAAATGCCGATCATAACTAATCTTAGAAAAGTTACTAAATAACTTATCTATTATTGCTGTGTCGTCCGGATCTTTAGTTATATAAGTCAACTGATAGCCAGGAACAAAAATATAAGAACGATTATTCCCATATTGTGACCGGCCCATCATTCGCGAATACACTATAGCCGGATACTCCATTCTTATGGTCTCTGGCGGCTGAAAATATACATTTTTAGATCCTAATATATTTTCTAACTTTTGATGAAGGTCTAAACGGGCAGAGTCAATTCTATCCATTCCAAACACCTCCCAATGAAAATATAACTCTAGGATATTTTATCTGTACATTTTCAACTTTCCATAATGAGCCCATAAAACTTGCATATTTTAAAGTAGAAAAGTCATGGCAAGTGGATGGGTCAAGTATTATACTGATCCGGTTTGTAATGTTCAAATTATCGTTTTTGTTATCTGTTAATTGCCATCTACTATCCGTTTCCAATATATCACCTGAAAAGTTTTCCTCTTTTATTACAGGTTCATAAACTCCAGGCCGAACTTCAACATTTTGAATTTCAAAACCTAATTTCCCATGCCACTTAGCCATAATCTTTTCTCCTCTATTAATTAGCCCTCAGGCTCCGTGTTCTCGGTATCATCAGGATCGGGATCGGGGTCGGGCGTAGTAGTAACCGCCGTCTTATACTCGATGACCATTGCTGAATAAGGAACAGTAAGGGCGCCAGAGCAGCGGGTCTCCATAAGGTACTTCATCGCGTTGTAATCGATATCGAAATCATCGAACATGTTTACAGCTCCGCCCTTATCAGCGCCAACGTTGTAGTCCTTAAGGTTGACTACTATGCCAAGAAGCTCATAGTTGAAGCCGCTCTTGGTCCTGGTAAGATTCTCCATAACCGGAACAGTGATGATCTTGCTAACTCTAAGAGTGGTGGCAAGAGCATCAACCGAAGTATAGATAAGTCTACCAGTCGTGTCCTCAAGAAGGAGCAGATCAGTAAGCATATCCTCGGTAGTAAACAGAACCGGGTTACCACTGCCCTTATAGTTCTTGCGAGCTTTGATGGTATTTCTAATAAAGGCCTTTGCTCTCTTATCTGGCGTATAATCACCAGTAACTTCTACAGGAACCTTGATCGAATAGAAGTCATCATCGGTATAAATAGGACGAATGTGAAGAGGGCTAATCTTGTCATCGCTAGCATCGGGACGACCATCACCAACCAGTGCTGCGCGAGCAATTTCCTCATCGAGCATCGTACGCATTTCGCGCTTAAGCCAAGAAACAACATCGAAGTCGGTGATGTCGACAACATCATCGCGCTCCAGCTTCTGCTTCTTGTAGATGGTCTGAGGGGTTGTCTCTCTCTTCAGAAGAGCAAATACCTCATCGATCTTCTTCTTAGTCTTGGTATAACCCTTAGCACGAGCCTCAGCTCCAGTAATGTTTGCAAACAGGGACCTAATTCTACTCATGGGGCTACGATGAACATTGTTCATAAAGTAGCTCACCCAAGTGTCGTCTCTTTTGACAAAGATCGGCTCTTTGGTAACGTTCTTGGCATCAGGGAACAGAAGCTCAATGTCAGTAATTCCATGCTCAAGAACAGCATCCTTAAGGGAGCCCATCTTCTTAGCGTCAGCAAAAATCTCAACCATATCGTCATGAGTGAGAACGTCGCTCTGCTCATACGAATCATCAAATGCGTTGTGTTTCATGTCGTCATCTTCTCCTTCTGAATCATCATCGTTTTCTTCATCCATTGCTGCAAGAAGTCCAAAGAGAACTGCCTGCTGCTCTTCGTTCATCGTGTTTATTACATCCTGAACAGTCTTTTCTTTTTCATCAGCGTGCTTTACATCGTCTGCCATGTCAGTATCCTTTTCTTCATCTTTTTCGTCTTCTTCGTCAGGCTCTTCCATATCATCCTCAAAGAGATCAAAGTCGTCTTCGCCATGATAGATAAGGGCCTCTTCACCACCATCGGTAGAATGTTCCACAAACAGTGTGTCAATTCTTGCTTCGGGATTTGCGCCAGCAAGCACAAGACTTACTTCTCTTATCATTCCATGCTCAACTTCCCTGCCCTTTTGTGTCAGATGGTTAGCATAAATGGAAAGAGATGTAATATCACCATGCTCTACCAGTTCCTTTGCGAGTTTTCCACGCTCAGTGGCATTTGTCTTACAGAAGGCATAAACACCTTCATCACTATGCTGAAGAATGGCATAACCGCAGACATTTTCCGGACCATCATGACGATGGTTCCAAACAAGTGGAACTTTCTTGCCATCATCGTCTTTAAATGCCTGATTACCTATTACCCGTCCGTCAGCACAGAGAATTCCAGATTTTGTAGCCCAGCCACCAAAATCATACTTCTTCATTTTGATTTTCCTCCGTACTCATTTGTTTATTGGTTCCATTAATCTTAGCCATTTCATCATTTCCGTGATTAATGTTACTATTCCATAGCATGTCAGCTTTTGGATCATCCATAGGAATCATGCCAACGATTTGTCTTACTTCATTAGATGTCATGATTTCATTTCTAGTAAACTTATCAGCTAATTCAGCAAGCTTTGAAACGGGGACTAGTCTAAATGGATCTGAGTAGAACTTAAAATCCTGTCCTCGTGAGCGAGCAGTCTTTGACAACCATTTTCTTCTAACCTCATTAACTATAGCTGATGCTATAGGCTCAATGGTTGTATTTTGGTAAAGTAACTGCTCTTCTTCTGTAGCTGTTCCATCGAAAACTTTTGGAGACATACCTAATTCCGAATAAGCTCGTTGCGTTAACTTATCAACTTGGGCCGCTAGATTATTATCTATAGCACGATTTAATTGAGTAACATGCTCTGTAGAATCAGTATATGCGATTCCATATTTAGACTTAACCAATTGCGTTTCTATATCTTTTCTTCTTTCCTCGGCCTGCTGTTTTCTAAGGTCGTTTCTAATAGAATATGGAAGCTGAACTATTAAATTTAATTTACCAGAGCCGTTTTGCTCATCAATGTAATCCAATAAACTTATTTTTCTTATAAGTCGTTTAATTGTTGAATTCGGCTCGTTCATAACTGCATAAAACGGATTCTCGATAATAGCTACCGTTGC